>MDSV01076966.1_pt1 | contig 27603 bp, 40 predicted proteins | sample 810851 | NCBI WGS metagenome assembly MDSV01 (sample SAMN05326640, study PRJNA326480) | marine metagenome | isolation source: seawater | place: Atlantic Ocean: North East | collected 2012 | reverse complement strand
TCACGTGAATGGGCCTACGAAACTCGCTTAGACCGTCAACGCAGACGTCGTTTACGTGAAGACCACGAAAAGTATGAAAAAGATAATCTTAAACAACTTCAAAAAGATTTTCTTAATACATTTCGTATAGGTCGAGATGATTATCAAAGAGATGTAGTTGAGGTTGGAGGTACGTTAGAAGAGTTTTATCATTATTGTGAAATGAGATATGGTAAATTTAACAGACCTACTACAGCTCCCCGTAGAGGCAGACCACCGAAAATTAAGTAATGAAAGTATCCCACGAAATACCATTTGCATATTTAGAGCAAAGTCTTAAGTTTAATGACTATGATTATTTGCTCCCTCATTTATATGATGAATACTCTGAGTATAAAGAATTTTTTAATAGAGAAAATCACAGACAGAGACGTCACATTGTAATGGATAACTCACTCCATGAACTTGGGGTACCTTACTCAAAGGGTAGAATGATTTCTATTATTGAAGAGATTAAACCTGATGAGTTTATAGTCCCTGATGCCTGGGAGGATGCTATTACTTCTATGCGCCAAGCAAAAGAATGGAGCTTTATTGAACTCCCAGAGGGTGTAGAAAAAGTTGCTGTTGTGCAAGGTAAATCGTTTAGTGATGTAGTAAAGTGTTATCAAACATATAAATGGCTTGGCTACACTAAGATTGCATTTAGTTATGGAGCTAGTTATTACAACGATATTTGTAAACATCCTAATAAAGATTGGGGAAAAGCTATAGGCCGTTTAGCAGTTATTAGTGATATGATTGATATGGAACTTATAGGAAATACTGATAGAATTCACCTTTTAGGTTGTTCTCTTCCACAGGAATTCTTATATTATAAAGATATAAATCAAATTGAAAGTATCGATACTTCAAATCCTGTAATGGCTGCATTTGATGGAACTATTTACAACCATTGGGGCTTAGATTCAAAACCTAAAACAAAAATTGATGAGGTTATGAATGGAGAATATGATTCTGATATTTACAGTAAGATAGAATATAATACAACACAATTTAAAAGAATAAACGCGTTATGAAAAAACAAGCAGTATTGTCACTGAGTGGAGGTATGGACAGCTCCACAGTGTTACTTCATCTACTTGCCAATGGCTATGAAGTGACAGCACTGTCTTTCGATTATGGGCAGAAACACAGAGTAGAACTTGAACGAGCTCAACAACTAGTTAATTATATTGACTTAAACAGGCTTACAGAACCCAATATTAAATATGGAGTAATTAAACTCGATGGTTTAGCTCCTATGCTTAACAGTGCTCTTGTAGAGGGTGGTGACGAAGTACCCGAAGGTCACTATGAACAGGAAAACATGAAAGAAACAGTTGTTCCAAACCGTAATAAAATCTTTTCATCACTAATCCAGGCTGTTGCCCTATCAATTGCAAATGAAAAAGATACAGAAGTCGATATTGCTATGGGTATTCACGCAGGTGATCATGCTATTTACCCTGATTGTAGACAAGAATTCCGAGACGCTGACTATACAGCCTTCACCGAAGGTAATTGGGACGCTGGGAGGGTTCGCTATGTTACCCCTTACCTTAATGGTGATAAATTTGATATCCTTAAAGATGGACTCGATTGCTGCGAAAAGTTGGGCCTTAAATTTGACGAAGTTTACAGAAATACAAATACTTCTTATAAGCCCCTTAATATTGCTGGTAAGTGGTACAGTGATTATAAATCAGCTTCATCAGTGGAAAGGGTTGAAGCTTTTATCAAATTGGGAGTCCCTGATCCAGTATCATACGCTGATGAATCTGGAGTTGTCAATTGGGAAACTGTACGAAAGCATGTTGAACAAATCTTAAATGCGGCTTAATGTTTATTTCAACTAAAGTATTTGATGGGTTTAGCTGTGTGTTTCGTCAGTGGAAAGCTGACGGGACTCATTGCCGATTTCTCCATGGCTATGGAGTTAGTTTTAAAGTTTGGTTCCAAGGTGAACTTGATGAGCGTAATTGGGTTTGGGATTTTGGTGGTATGAAACGTGCTAAGTGTAAAATTGATGGTATGAGTCCTAAAGAATGGATGGATTATACTTTTGATCATACATTTTTGGTTGCTGAAGATGACCCATTCCTAGAATCATTCCAGAGAATGAACGATGCTGGTGTAGCCCAAGTTAGAGTAATCCCAGCTACTGGAGCCGAACGGTTTGCTCAGTATGTATTTGAAAAAATTAATATTTTTGTACAAGAGGAGACTGAAGGTCGAGTTAAGGTAGCAAAAGTAGAGTTTAGTGAACACGGTAAAAACAGTGCTATTTATGCTGAATAAAAGAATTGAAGATTATAACAAAGTACTTCCTATTGTAGAAGTATATAGATGTGTTCAAAGTGAGGGTTCCCGTTTTGGTCGCCCTACTATTGCAGTTAGAACAACAGGGTGCACCCACCGTTGTTATTTTGGTGAAGGGGGTTGGTGTGATTCTTGGTATACAAGCATCCATCCTGAAAAGGGTACATTTACCTTTAATGACATTATTAATATTTATGATGAGAACCCTCATGTAAAAGAAATGATGCTTACCGGTGGTTCTCCCACAATGCATTCAGCCTTAGTAAATGAAATTACATATTTTGCCAAAGAAAGAGGAATCCTCGTTACAATTGAAACCGAAGGATCCCATTTTCTTGAGACTGACAATCCAATTGATCTCATTTCTCTTAGTCCTAAGTTTTCTAATTCTGTCCCTGTCGTGGGTACTACTACTCCCGGTGGTAAAGTTGTTGACGAAAGGTTTGTTAAAACTCACAATAGGTTTAGATTACATTATGAAAATATTAGGAAAACTTTAGATTACCATAAGGACTACCATTATAAACCAGTTTGGGATGGCACTGATGAAGGTTTAGCCGAAATAGAGGAATTTAGAGTAAAAATGAATATCCCTAAAGATAAAACCTATGTAATGCCAGCAGGGGACGATAGACCAACATTAATTGAAATGTACCCTAAAGTATTTGAAATGGTAGCAGAACATGGTTACAATATGACAGGACGTGACCACATTATAGCATATGGTACAGAACGTGGTGTTTAATGAAAGAAAAAGCACTAGAATTACTAGAAGATATCAGATCTAATGTCAATATCTGTTGTGCTGTTACTATGGAACCAGATGAAGTTGAGGATTTAATAGATAAACTTAAATCAATAATTATACAACTTAAGGATTAAATTACATTTACCATAATTAAAATGGGGATGCGAGAACCGCATCCCCTTTATATTTATCATCGATAAACGTTTTAATAACTGGCTATTTTAAAGTGTGATGAAAAAATTAGTAAACTTATGGATATTATTATCCTTTTTTAGTCTCGCATACGCCCAAGAACAATGCGGAACGGATGAAATTTTAATGAGAAATCCGTTCCTAATAGAACAACTTAATAATAGAGTTGCATGCGCTGCTCCTGAAATTGATTTAGACACTGCACAAGTCCTAACTATTCCTGTGGTTTTTCATATTCTCCATTTAGGAGAAGCAGTAGGTGAAGAAACTAATATAAGTGATGAACAAATCTTTAGTTGTATTGAAAATCTTAACCACCGATTTAGAGGTAACGTTGAGGCTTTAGCGGCTTTAACTGATGAGTACGATGAGTACGAATTATCATTGGTAAAAGATGGAAAAATTGAATTTTGTTTAGCTGCCCGAGACCCAAATAATGAATCAACTGATGGAATTAATAGATACAATTGTAGTAATTTAACAAATAATGGTGAATCATATGCTATAGATGGTATTGCTAGTACTAGTAATGATAATGGTGTTGAAGATTCTTATATAAAAAACTTATTTCACTGGCCAGAGGATAAATATTTTAATTGTTATGTTGTTTCTGAAATTGGTGGTAATAATGGATTTAATGGAACACAAGGTTATTCATATGTTGGGTCTGTGGGTATAGGGGCAATTGGATACCGTTATGGTCCAGTGTGTTTATATAATGTAACGGGAACAACAGGTACATTAAAAGCTGGTAGGGAATTGAATGCTACATGGGCACACGAAATTGGACACGCTTTAAATTTGTTTCATACTTTTGGAGTAGGTTCAACCCCTGGATCAGGATGCAATGAAGAACCTAATCCATGTACTTACGGTGATCAAGTTCCAGATACCCCTCCAACTTCTACCAATAATGGGTGTTCACCTAATGATTGTCCTGATGCTATGGTAGAAAATTATATGGATTACACTGGGGAAGTGTGCAAAACAGCATTTACTCAAAATCAAATTGAGAGAATGAGACATGAAATCTACACAGAATTAGATTACTTAGTCAATATCAATAATGTTTCGTGTCAATCTCCTAATTCTAGGGATGTCGCTATAACATCTGTTTCAACCCCTTCAGATTGGTGTTTATCTACGTTAGATTTTAATGTAAAAATTAATAACTTTGGTGGGGAGGCCGCCGAAAATGTTACTTTATTAGTAAATGGAGTAGGATATGAAGTACCAACTATTGAAGCAGGTGAATTTGTATTAATTCCTTTTACTAATTTTGTATTAGGTGATGGTATTATAGAATGTGAAGCGATTTATGATCTTGATGAATTTTTAAGTAATAATACCCTTACCCAAATAGTTGAAATTACTGAACAAAATTGGTTAGAAATAATCATAAGCCCAGATGTTTGGTCAAATGAAATTGATTGGGAAGTAATAGATGAAAACGGTGAAGTTGTACTTAATGGCGGTGATTACCCCGTATTTTCACAGGAGGTAAATTTTATAGAATCTACTTGTTTGCCTGATGGATGTTATACTTTTATTATTACTGATACTAATGGTGATGGTATGTGTGGTATAGATTTTGATAACGATGGTATATGTGATGCCACTTACGATTCATTCATTAATATATTCGTAAACAATAACCTAACATATGAACTTTCAGACTCACAAGAAATGGATTTTGGTAGTATTTTAGAAGTTGGCTTTTGTACTATTTATTGTCCTTCTGAAGGTTGTGAAGGTGATTTTGATGGAGATGGGATTGTTGGTATACGAGATTTACTGATGTTCCTATCAACCCCTCCGGGTCAATTAGATGATTGTAGTGAATTTGATTTTAATAATGATTTACAAATTAATTTAAATGATGTCTTATATTTGTTAAACATATATGGTACTGATTGCTTTACAGGAGAAAACATATTAGGTGCCCCTCCTGGATGGGTAATGGGTTACATAACAAATGTAACTGAAGTTGACTTAGAGGATGAAGGAATAATCACCGACGTTAACGGTCTTTGTAAAATAGGATCACCCTTATATTTTGACCTTGCAGGTCGTAAAGTAAATGATAAAGGAAGGCTAGCCCCGGGAATTTATCTAGTTGTACAAAACTGGTCAAACGGTAATATAACAACGGAAAAAATATTCCTTAATTCTTGGAGTCAATGAAATACATTTTATTACTTTTAACTTTAATACCATTTTTAGCTACATCACAATGTGATTTAGAAATCTATGATTTCCATCCTGAAACTCTAGAAACTACCATTATTGTAAATAATGGGTTGGGGTGTAACCCAAACGATCCTACAGATGATGTAATTACTAAATTTATACTTGGAATTACTTCAACAGAACTCCAAACTGATGGGTTCCAATGTGGCCTTACAGGAACTCCAGAAGGGTGGATTCTACAAAATTATATTACAGATTTTGTCCTTTGGGATGATGATGCCGCTTATTTAGGACCCGATGGAGTGTTAAATACAGGAGATACCTTAACCTTTAATTTATTTAATGCCCAAATAGGGGAATCTTTTGCTGAAGTTTGTTATACTGAAGCTTTAAATGTTGGGTATTTTGACGATTGTATTGAATTATATATTTACCAAATTAATTGTTCTAATGATATATTTGGGTCAAATCTTGGAGAAGATAACTGTGTTGATGGTGAAGATAATGGTTATGCATACCCAGATGTTAATCCGTTAGATAATATCTACGATGTATTTTGTGCTACTGATTTAACATTTGGTGAAAGCAATTTTGAATTTGGCTGTAACATCTGGGACCCAGTTCAATTTGAAAGTTTCAATGATGATATTTGGAGGTGGACATATGATCCCTTAAGTGTGTTTAACCAGGGTTTCAGTACTGCTCATGAATACACCCTAAGTACCTATTATAATGGTCAATTAGCTTGGTCAATAAGTTATAATTCTGATTTATTGGATTGGATTTCAGTCCCCCCAAATGATAGTCAAGATTTTTATAGTACCCCAATGGATCCTTCTCAAATAATAGATACTGATCCTTTGCAAGAAATTAAAATTACTATTACGGATGTTTATCCTGAGGAGTTAGATACCTCTAATAATACTTTAATTCTTACAGCACCTAATGATTTTATATGGGAAGTATGCACCGAACCCGAAATAAATGAAATAACTTATATTGATTATGAATGTGATTTAAACTGTAATGATACTTTAGCATGGTATGATGCCATAGTATTTTTTGAAAATACAGGCAATGTCCCTATTACAGATTTTTGTATTAATTGGGATGTATCTGGGGGGCAAGATATAATTGAATGCTTTGAAGGTGAGCTCCTACCAGGAGAAGAAATTACTTTAGAATTTAGTCCTGTAACGGGTGATGGGTTAGGAGGAGTAATGATAAGACTTGAAACCCTAAATGGTGAAGAAACAGATATTACCTGGTTCCAACCTGTAGCTTGTTACCAAGATGCCGTAGCCACATGTATTTTTGGGTGTACTGACCCACTAGCCAATAACTATAATCCTGCCGCTGATTGGGACGATGGTACTTGTGATTATAGTATTTATGGATGTATAGATGACACAGCTCTTAACTACAACCCAGATGCAGACATTGACGACGGGTCTTGTATTTATGACATACCTGGCTGTACAGACCCTTCAGCTAACAACTATAACCCCCTGGCTACTATTAATGATGGAAGCTGTACTTATGATATCTTGGGTTGTACTGACCCTGATGCACTCAATTTCAACCCGGCAGCCAATGTTAATGACGGTTCTTGTGAATATCCTATACCTGGGTGTACTGATCCGGCTGCCCTTAATTATAATGAATTCGCTACTGTGGATAATGGTAGTTGTGAATATTTAGCGGGATGTACTGATCCCGAAGCCCTTAATTATAACTCGTCTGCAATTTTAGATGATGGGAGTTGTGTTTACCCCCCAGAAGATTGTGATGGTTCCTATTATGCACCTAATACTTTTACCCCTAATAATGATGGGTACAATGATGGGTGGGCTGTAGTAGTAGCTGATCCTGAATGTTGGCGAACTTGGAATGTCCAAATTTTTAATAGATGGGGTGGGTTAATATGGGAAGGTGATGATATAACTGATACTTGGGATGGTAGTGTACATAATGGAGACCATTATGCTTCAGATGGGGTGTATGTGTATAAAGTAATAGGAACTGGGTGGGATCCTACTATAACATTTAAAACAACAGGACATATAACAATATTCAGATGAAAAACTTATTACTAATTTTAATAATGCTAATGCCTTTATCTTTAAGGGCACAATACAACTATCAAAAGCCTACAGTAAACGTTCATGACACGTGGGAAATTAACCCTCCTGTGAACTATTGGGAACACGTTGACTCCAGAACCCATTTTAGGGTAGGGGTAGCTATGGTAGGAATGACAGGTTTATCCTTATACTTTAACACCTTAGCAGATGGGCCCTATATTCCCATGGCTGTAGTTTTTGGTGGTATATCTACTGGTAAATTCATCCATGCGGGAATTTTACGAAGACAAGAAAATAAGTATAAAGAATGGAAAAGATATCATTAATAATTTTAATGTTAATCTCAACTTTAAGTTGGGGTCAACAACGAGAATTTAAGCTTATTGAAGAAATACCTTCAATGTCTGCTATGTTCCTAGCAGGAGTATTTAATGGGGTTTCTCAAGATGTGTTATTTCATTACAATGAATTTGAAAATACCTTCCCTAATACTGACCCCCAATTTTGGAATCCTGAAATAAGTTGGCAAAATAAATATAAAAATGGTGACCCCTTACAAGGAGCTAGGTTTCCAGGCTCTACTACTATTTTAGTAGGCACTACAGATGGTTATCACGCTATGTTGAGTTCTAGAGATATTATGATAGTAACTTCTATAGCATTAAGTTCTAAATCACGTTCTTGGAAACACTTTCTCAAAAAAACAGCCGTTTATACTCTAGCTTATGGTGCTGGGTTTCACTTAACTTATAGAACAATTATAAAATAATGTTATCAAATTGGATTATGAATTTTTTACTTATGCTTTCAGCATTTGGAAACCCCCTATCTCCTAGTGACGATGCTTGGGAATTTGATTTTAATGGAAACGGATCTATAGATACTCAGGATATTATAACGATGCTTTCTTTTCAACCTTCTCCAAATAAAGTTGGAGTTTACAAAGAAAAATAGTATCATTATGATAAATGAAAAAACTAATACTTGCTATACTGATTACATCCAGCTTCACAGTGTTTGGTCAGTACATTACAGATGAAGGATCATTTTCAGTAACCTATTCTCAACTTCGTAGTTATGAAAGACCTGAAGGGCAATCTGATTGGATCTATGCTAATGGTGATCTCCATACTTGGACATTCCAATTTAATGTAAACTTTTTTGCCTGCCCGGGATGTACAGAACAATTTGGAACTGTAATGGAAGATTCTCAAGGCGAACCTAAATTTTTTATGAATTATTTAGGTGATATTATAGAAGGAAAAGATGAGTATGGTGAATATAATTCATTTATGGTAGATATATTATCTAAAGACGATGAAACGGGTAAATGGAGTTGGTGGGAAACAGGAGAATGTCGCCATTATGGAAAATGGACTATGCTATACCTTAAAAACCCAGCTATACTCCGTTTCGATTATTTTAATATAACAGAATGACCTATTTAAAGTCAAAATATCAACGTGGTGAATCTGAATTAATTGATTCTATAGTTAAAAAAGGCAAACGTACCTTTATATCTCAAATTCAATTAGTTGAAACCTCTAAAGTTAAGGATCACCAAATTTATGATTGCGTTTATGTGGACAATGGGGTTAGAAAACAAATCCATATAATTGCAACCGATATTAACCACGTAGTATCTAAATTAGAACAAGTAGTTAATTGTTGTGTTCCTGCAGCAACCGCTAATGTTATGTTAGGTAGTGAAACCTTTAATAAAAATGAAAGTTAATTTATTAAATGTTACTCCAAATGCTGAAGAACACATTGTGGAGGTTGCACGTGTATCTAGTTCACGTAAGGATAAGAAAAGTAAACCAGAGGGCCTTCTTTCATACTTGGTACGACACAAGCACTGGTCACCGTTCGAGCACAGTTATGCGACATTCGAGATTGAAACTTCCAAAGCCATCGGAATCCAGCTTATCCGTCACCGTTCTTTCTCTTTTCAAGAGTTTAGTCAACGATATCAAGATGTTAATCATATGGGAGATATGTTCGAACCCATTGAATTACGGGCACAATGTGAAGACAACAGACAAAGCTCAACAGAAGTAATTAATCCTAAGTTTGATATTATGGGGGTAGTTTCTTATCCTGCTAGTGAAGCCATAGAAAGACATTTAGAATCATCTCAAACTCTTTATAATAGGTTACTTGAAGCAGGTGTTGCTCGTGAACAAGCCCGTATGGTTCTTCCACTTGCTACAAAAACTAAAATACATATGACCGGGAGTATTCGTTCTTGGATTCATTTCCTTGAGTTAAGAGACGATGGACATGCCCAAAAAGAAATTCAATTAGTTGCGCAAGAAATTAAAAAACATTTTATTAATCAATTCCCAATAATCTCAAAAGCATTAGAATATGAAACAACCTGATATGCAACTAGAAGTATTAAGATTTTCTAGCGAAGACGACTCAACAAGTGGTTTGTTATTTGATATAACAAATAGTAATAGAAAATTTTTAGCGTATACTCTTGAAGATGAGTATCGTGAAGAAAAAGAAATGCACGAAACAAGAATCCCTGCAGGCACGTATAATGTTACCCTTCGTACTGAAGGAGGCTTCCATCAAAGATATGTTGCTAAGTATGGTGATATGCATAAAGGAATGCTTTGGGTAAGAGATGTACCTGGATTTGACTACATTCTTATCCACACCGGTAACACTGATGAACACACCTCAGGGTGTTTGTTATTAGGTGACTCCCAAACTAACAACCAAGTTAAAGAAGATGGCTTTATAGGATCCTCAGTTCAAGCTTATAAAAGAGTATACCCACAAGTTGCTAAAGTGCTAGAAGAAGGAGGAACAGTAAGTATAACTTACACAGATTATGATACAGTTTAATCAAGAAAAATTAAATCAAGACTTAGCTTCTGGTAAAAGACTATACATTTATTACTACCTCCCAGGATGTGGGCCCTGTAAAAATCTTACTCCTAAAGTAGAAGATTTCGCTTCTGGGAGAGATAATGTATATTTTATTACCTCTACTGATAAAGCCACCCTCCCTGAAGAATTACACCCACCAAATTATCCTTCTATGGTTTTAGTAGAAAATAATTTTCTTTTAGCAAAAGAAGGCGGTCAAGCTGGAGTTTTAAAATTATTAAAAAATGGATAAAGCAATTAGTGAAAAAGATCTTGATCTTAAGATCAAAATTTTAGCTAAACAAATCAATGATTCCCACCGAGGAGACCCTACTCCCGTAGTAATGGTTTGTATTCTTAATGGTGGGTTTATGTTTTTTAGTGACTTAGTAAAAGAAATTACTATACCTGTTGAACTAGATTTTATCCGTTGCAAATCCTATTATGGTCGAAAACAGGGTGATATGGTTGTATCTAAAGATTTAGAAACCAAAATTAAACACAAACACGTTTATCTTATAGATGACATTGTGGATTCAGGTAACACTATGAAGGCTGTAATGAAATTTCTTTCAGTCAAAGACCCTAAATCAATGACCCCAGTTGCAGCTATTTATAAAGAAAACGGGGATTTCGATAAGGTCCTTCATATCTTACACCAAGATGTCGATTCCATATTTGATCCTTGGTATATAGGATATGGTATGGACGATGATAAAGGACACAATAGAAATTTAAGCACTATTTATATAATATGAAAACAATAGACACTCAAAAATTTAATCACACGTATGATTATAAGTTTACTCCAACAAAGGAGTATTTAAAATCAATGCCTGATCTCCAAAATGGGGATACTATTAAGGGATCAAAAGTGGGAATTGAACGAGTAGGTATATCTAATTTTAGATTACCTCTTAAAATTCAAATGAAAAATGGTGGTGTTATGGAAGTTGAAGCTTCTGTAATTGGTACTGTATCTCTTGAAGGTATAAATAAAGGCATTAATATGTCTCGTATTATTAGAACATTTTACGAGTATAAGGATGAAACATTTTCACTTGATACACTTGAAAAAGTACTCTTAGGATATAGAGAACGCCTTGGTTCATATGGAGCTCATATCCAAATCAGTTTTAATTATAGACTATGGCAAGAATCAATGCGTTCTGTAGGTACTGAAGGTAATAAAAATGGAGGGTGGCAGTATTATAAAGTTACACTCGAATCATTACTAAAAGAAAGTGGCAAATTTAATAAATATATTCATTTTGATTATGTGTATTCCTCAACATGCCCTTGCTCTACAGAACTTGCTTTACATGCTTTAGAAGAAAGAAACCAATATGCAACCCCTCACTCACAACGCTCAGTTGCTCGTATTTCACTTAAGTTAAAAGACTTTATTTGGATTGAGGAACTTCAAGAAATGTGTCTTGAAGCCCTTAAAACAGAAACACAGGTATTCGTTAAAAGAGAGGATGAACAAGCATTTGCTGAATTAAATGCTGCAAATACTAAGTTTGTAGAGGATGCTGTTAGATTGTTATTTGAACAATTTGATGCCGAAGAACGAGTATTAGATTTTAAAATTATTGCTTCACACAATGAAAGTCTCCACTCACATGATGCAATCGCAGTAATTACTAAAGGAGTTGAACACGGTTTTAATAAACATGTTTCAATTGCTGATATGAAATCATTAATTTATTAATATCATGAAAGAAATCACAGAATTTTTGTACCACATATTAGGAGTTTGTGGAGAACACACCCACCCTCATTTAATTAATGTAGGATTTATAGCTGTCGGAATATATGCTGTAGTCAAACTTTCTAAGCACTATAAATTTACTAAATAATGCCTAATAGAGCATTTATAACATTTGGTATTGGTCAGTCTTTTATAGACAATTGTGAGTTACTTGCAGACCATTTATTAAGGTATACTACTGCTGATGTTTTAATTTATTATGGGGGCGGAACCCCTTCACCCTCAGCTTCTCCAAGGTTACATAAAATAAATTTAGAAGAACTTAATCCTGGGTTTGATATAAAAAAGTTTCCTAATCCTTCAAATCCTTTTGTTATAAAAGAAACTTTAAAAACATATGATGAAGTAGTTTATTTAGATAGTGATATTCAAGTTACTCCTAATATAAATCAAGCATTTGAAGAAGTTAAAAATATAACAACTTATCCTTTAGCTTGTAGATACCCCTGGTATTATACTATGGTAAATGGTGAATCCTGGATCGGGAAAAAAGTTACTGATCATATTCCCTATGACAATCAAACAACTCCAACATTAGGAGTTTGTTGTACTATTTCTAATAAACAGTGCCTTCCTTTTTTAACCCAATGGATTAATCATTCTTTAAATCTTTGTGAACCTGATAGAAAAAATGCTGTAGAAAAAGAGGGAATTCATGAAGAAGCAATTTTTAATGCTATGGTATGGCAATTAAAAGGTGAATACTTTATCCCTACTAAATTAGCTTGGGCCCCAAACCCAGAAGTAATATTAGAAGCTGAAGAAATTTACTCATCTCCTGATAATCACCCCCACCATCCAGATGGTACAAATCCTTCTTTTCTTTTAGAAAAAAACACTTGGGGAGGAGGAATGTCTTGTTTACCTTTAAATAAAACTGATTTATGGGGAATACATACTATTAAAATTCCTAGTTTAGTAAAAGAAACATACTTGTATATTGAAAAATTATTTTAAATAAAAAAAAATATGGGAAAACAATTAAAAATTCAATTTCCAACAGACCTTAAACCCCCTGTATTAGTTCCATTTGTAGATGAAGTAGAGGAGTTTAATTTGTTAATGAATAAACCTAACAATTATGAACCTACAATACCCGAAAAAAAAGAATGGGAGTTCGTCTACAATTTTGTATTGGAAGAGCTTGAGGAGTATAGAGAAGCGTGTGAACGCGGAGACATCGTCGAAGTTTTGGACGCGTTGTGCGACATTGCTTATGTTTCCTTGGGGAACGGAACTATGCTACATGGTCTTAAGGATAAAATTTGGCCAGCCTATTGCGAGGTCCAAGCCTCAAACTTATCAAAGGCTTGCTCAACTGAGGAAGAAGCTCAAGCAACGGTCGAACTTAGGTCTACCGAACAAGGGGAGGCGTGCCACTATGAAAAGTGTGGTGATAAATATATTGTATACAGATCGCGTGACAAGAAGGTTATGAAAAATATTAATTATTTTCGTCCTGATCTTAAGCGATTTTTTACAGAAAATGAATTAAATAATGTCAACCCGTAACTACGACGGTTGGAGACGTTATGGAAAGTGGATTAAAGAAAACCACAAAAATTATCAAAAACAAAAACAAATGCAAAAATTAGAACAACTTCCAGATCCTGAAAAGCATCAACGTTTATCGTTTATTAAATCAGGAATTAGAATAGCAGGGTATATTTGTTTACCCTTTAGCATAATTACAGCTACCATTTTACTTGTTGCAAGTGAAGTAGTAGGAATTTTAGAAGAATTAGTATAATGAAATTATGGAGGTATTGGGCTCGTGCCCTTGGAGAAAAAGTAGGTGAAACTAATAAAGATGCTGATTGGGTAGCTATATTTAGAACATTTATTGTACTCCAAGCAGTTATCTGTAATGCTTTTATTGTTTGGAATATTTTAAAAAACTTATAAAATGAAAAAATTTATTTATTTTAGTGCTCCATGGTGTGGTCCTTGTAAGCAATTAGGTCCTCTTATGGAAGAAATTGCTACCCAAATCCACGTTCAAAAAGTTAATGTAGATGATAATCCTACACTAGCTCAACAATATAATATTAGAAATGTCCCTACAGTAGTTTTAACTGAAGACGGTAGTGAAATTGTAAGAAAACTTGGATTAAACCCTAAACAGACTTATTTAGATATGTATAATCAAAACTAAAATTATGTTAAAAAAGTTACAAGAAAGAATTTTCCCTTTTCTTATAGCTTTAAGTGCACTTTCAGTATCAGCATCTGCAGCTTTTTACTCTATAAGTGGCTTAAGTAAGCTATTTGCGGGGGCTGCCTTTGCTGTTATTGTAATGGCGGCATCATTAGAAATTGCTAAGCTAGTAATAGCATCTTTATTATATCAGTACCGAAAAAGTTTACCTCGTTTATTAAAGGTTTATTTATCTATTGCTTGTGCTGTACTAATATTAATTACTAGTATGGGCATTTATGGTTTTTTATCTGCAGCTTATCAAGAAACTGCTGCTTTAGATAGTACTGTAGAATCCCAAATTGCTCTTATAGAAACTAAAAGAGATAATATTAAAGAACAATTAGCGATTTATAATGGAGAAAAATTATCTATTAATGAATCCGTAACTTCACTTCGTAATGGGTTATCTAACAATGTAATACAGTATACTGACACGTTGGGCAATGTTATTACAACCACTTCAAGTTCAACTCGACGAGCCTTAGAAAAACAATTAGACCAGGCCATCGACAGACAAACTCAGATTAATACTAGAGTAGATGATTTAAATCAAAAATTATTTGAGTATGAAACTGAAATAGTTAAAGTAAAATCTGCTAGTGAAATAGGTAGTGAATTAGGCCCTCTTAAATACCTTTCAGGTCTAACAGGGTTGCCTATGGATAAAATTATTAATTATCTCCTTCTTACAATAATTTTTGTTTTTGACCCATTAGCTATTGCTTTAGTAGTGGCTGCAAACTTTGCTTTTGAACAATTAAAGCCTAAAAAAAAAGCAGTATTAATTACTGAACCCGACTTAGACCCAAATGACCCACCCCAAGTACCTAAAGAAATAGAAGAACCTTTATCTACGCCCGAAATAGAAGAAATAGAACAAGAACTTCAAGAAGAAGTAAGTTATGAGGTATATGGTGATAGTAAAAAACAATCTTTACAGAATAAAATTGATAAATTAAAACTAATTCAATCTTCTACTACACTTAGTAGTAAAAGATGGACTCGAATCCAGGAAGAAATAGAAAAAACTCAATATCAATTAGACTCTTTATCTAAAAGTGACCCCCCAGATCAGATTAATTATTTTTAAGTCATGTATAAAAAATGTTATGCTGAATACGCTGGTAAAAACCAGTATAAGATACATTTATGGGAAGAAGATGATTATAAAATTATCCCTTATAGGGTTCCTGCTTATATAGAATGCCCCGAACAAGATGCTGAGTACCAGGGCCTAAAAGGTGAGTGGTTAAAGAAAACATACAATTGGGATAAAGACAATCCTCGTCTTCACTTCCACGATATGCCTGCTTATCAAAAATTCCTTATTGAAAAGTATGGAACTGATGATAATATATCTAAGGGGCATAGAGAAGTATTTTTTGATATTGAGATTGAAATGGGGGGAGCCCTTACAGAAGAATATATTCAGTCAGCTCCTAAACCTGTAACTTCAATTGCTTGGTATGATAAAACCCCAGACGAATGGGTTATTCTTATTTTAGATAAAAAGGGTCAAATTAAGCATACTAAGGGACATAAAGAAATTATCCCTGTAGCTACCGAAGAAGAATTACTTGCCACATTTATAGAAAAATTTAGGGAAATCAACCCCGATATCCTTGTAGGATGGAATAGTGATTATTTTGATATTCCCTATTTGTACTACAGAATATGTAATGTATTGGGAGAAGATTTTGCTAATGCTTTATCTCCTATAGATGTAGTAAAAGACGAAAGCCAATGGAATCGCAATGGGTGGCTTAATATTGCGGGGGTTGAATCATTAGATTATATGAAACTACATAAAAAGTTTAGTTTTCGTGATGAGCCCTCTATGCGGTTAGATGCTATTGGAGAAAAGTATGTTAATCTAGGTAAAATAGAATACGATGGAAACCTAGACAGATTATTTGAAGATGACATCCAGAAGTTTATTAAGTATAATTTTCGAGATGTAGAAATTCTTAAGGAACTAGATGAGAAATTTGAATATATTGGTCTAGTAAAAAACCTATCACATAAAGGTAAACATAATTATGGAGAGGTTTATGCCAATACAAAAACCCAAGATGGGGCAATCTCAGCTTATTTATTAGGACAAAATATTGTACCTCCTTCTAGAGATAGAAATCCTATCTTTAAAAAGGGATATGCGGGGGGTTATTTGTTTTGTCCTAAAGCAGGTCTTTACAAATACATGTTTGATGAAGATTTAACTTCACTATATCCTTCTATTATTATGTCTCTTAATATTGGTAAAGAAACATATGTTGGTAGAGTACTAGATTTAATGAACGATAGAAATAATCGTTTAGGGTTAAATGATTTACAAGCAATGGATCCCAAAAAAGAATTATGTGTTGAAAACCCTCAAGGTAAACAAACTTATATTGCTTGTAGTAAAATTATTGATACTATAAAAAATAATAAGTTAGCTATATCTGCAAATGGTGTGATGTATCGTACTGATAAAAAATCAGTGCTTTCTACTATACTTTCTAAATGGTTTGATGAAAGAGTAGAGTATAAGGGTTATATGAAAAAAGCATATAAAGCAGGTGATAAAGAAAAAGGAGCATTTTGGCACCAAAGACAACACACAATGAAAATTTTGCTTAACTCACTTTATGGAGCAACAGCATTAGGATCTTTTAGATATGGAAATGTAATATTAAGTGAATCAATTACACTATCAGGGCAACGGATTATTCAAGAATCTGCTTTGTGTGCTAATAGACATATGAATAAAGTAATAAAAGGAGAAATAAAATTATGAAACATTTAGAAGATACTCCTTGGTGGATTTGTGATGAAGGCGATTATAATTTTTGTGCTTATGTAGACACAGATTCTAATTATTTTAATGCCGAACCCCTTTTAAAACACTTATATCCTAATTTTGAGGAAATGAGTGACGAGCAAAAGGATGATGTATTAGAACAAGTAGCTCTCAAATATCAAGATATCATTACAGCTGATTATGATAGATTAGCCCAAGATTGTTTTAACATTCAAGAACATAGACTTGAAATGAAAACAGAATGCGTGATCCGTTCAGCGTATTTTAGAGCAACCCGAAGATATGCTCAGTGGATTACAAAACAGGAGGGTATAGCCAATGAGTCTTTAGACATTAAGGGGTTAGAATTTAGAAAAGCAAATTTCCCTCCTATATTTGGTAAGTTTTTTAATGACATTTTAGAAATGATCCTTAAAGGTACTGAACAAAAAGAAATTGATGATTTAATCCTTAATTTTAGAAAAAAGATTATGTCTAAGGATACTGATATTGTTTTATTAGGCAATCCTACCTCAGTTAAAACTTTAAATGAGTACGTAGGTCGCAAACCAAGGGCAGGAGAAGTAATGACTGAAATTAAAAAAGGAGCACCTGCGAATGTTAAAGCTGCTATTCGTTACAATGATTTACTTAATTTTTGGAATATTAAGAACCATAGTGAAATAGTTCAAGGTGATAAAATTAAATGGATTTATTTAATTGATAATCCATATAAAATCGAAGCAATCGGTTTCCTAGCGTTTGATATGCCAGAAAAAATGCGTACATTCCTAAATGAGTATGCAGATAGAAAAAAATCATTTGAAACCATCCTACAAAGCAAATTAGAAAATTTTTATAACGACTTAGGATGGACTTTAAACTTGAACCCAAATATTAATAAATTCTTTAGCTTCTAATGATAGCAAAAAATACACTTCAATCAATTATTTCCAAGTATTACTTAGGAGGTAAAGTAGAATCAGTAAAATGGGTAGTTGAAGACAAAAAACTACATATTGACTTTATGGCTCCTACTAAAGATATGATTGGAAGATTATCTTGCAATAATTTTCCTATATCAACAGATGGAACACTAGCTATTTTTAACACAACTCAACTTAATAGATTGTTAAATGTGTTAGCTGGTGATTTAATGCTTGATACTGAACGTACTAAGGCTGTTTTAACTAAACTCATTATCCAGGACTCAAAGGCATCCATTAATTATTCACTTGCCGATCCTATAATGATCCAAAAAGCAGGTGAAGTTGATGAAGATCGTGAGTGGTCAGTACAAGCAACACTCGAAAACGAAGATTTCCATACATTTGTTAGAGCAGCATCCTCAATTCAAGGAAATGAAATTGTAACACTTGCTGCTACTAGAGATTCTATTGATACACCCATCATTAATTTTGTATTTGGTGAACGTATGGAATTTTCGAATAAAGTAGAGTTTCAAGTAAATGCTTCATTTGAGGATAATGTTAGAGAGGATAATAAAATCCCATTTAATAGTGAAATGCTTCGTGAAATATTTAATGCTAATAAAACGTCAGATGAATGTCATTTAAGCTTTGTGGATGATGGCTTGCTTCGCCTTATCTTTACATCGCAAGATGAAGGCATAAACACAACGTACTTTATTGTACGAAAAGCAGATTATTAATATTTATTAATATGAATCAATCAAAATGGAGAAACTTTATTGTAGGCGCTATGCTACATGAAGGTGTTAGACAAGAAGGTGATAAATATATTATCAGCATCTCAGATTTAAATTTCGATTTGCTTAAAGATGCTTTCCCAACTAAGTATCAAAACTTTAAGGATAGTGATGTAAGACCTATGTTTAAGGATCCTATTTATCTTCCACAAGGTGATGGGAGTTCTAAAGGTATTATTGATAATGTTGCTTTAGAAGACTATAAAGATTACATTATGTCAAGAGTAGGAAATGTAGATATTATTTTAGATCCTACTACTAACAGAGCAACTATTGAAGATCCTAAGTATAAAAAAAGAGAAGCTGGGATTGGAAAAGACATTATGTCTTACTATGATGATACCGAAAGGTATCAAGGAGACTAATTTTATGTATATGTATAAGTGACTTTAGGGCACCAACCAAAGTTATATTTTTATAAACCGCTACCTTAGGGGGCAAAAAACAAAATAAAATGACACACGTAAATCTCTTTGACCCGGGGTTTGCTTCACCTCTAGATGTTCTTGTAAAGAACTTTTTCGACAAAGAAGCAATTTTTGACAAACCATCACGCACAAGCGTTACACATCCAATTGATGTGTTTGAAGATGAAGAAGGCCTTACATTTGAAATAGCATGTGTAGGCCTAGATAAAAAAGATGTAAAAATTAGTATTGAATCAGATATCCTTAAAGTATCTTATGATAAAGGATCCCAACAAAAATCAACTCCTGAAAAGCGTTTCTATCACACTGGTGTAAGAAAAAGTAGCTTTAATTTGGGATGGAAAGTAGCTCGCCGATTTAACCTTGCTAAGGCAAATGCTGAAATGGTTAACGGATTGCTCTGTATCCAAATCCCACTCGCGAACGAAGCGAAACCAAAAACTTTAACAATTAAGTAATCAAAGGTTGGTGCCCTGAAGATTTGTTCGTATATTTACACGTATTAAAAAATTAACAAGTTATGGAGTTTATTAAAGACCCGGCACTCGGCTCGTATTTTATTCAAATTGACGACCTCAATTACTCAGCGTTTCAAAAGATTATCCCTGATAGTGGGATTCCCTATGATTCACTTGTAGGTCATTTTAGCACTTTGGGTAGGGCACTTGAACGAATTGCTGAACATAAGGTGCGCCAGCAGTCTTATGGTACGATTAGGGAATATATCGAAGAATTAAAAATTATTAAAAACGAATTAAAAAATATTGTATAATGAAACTACAAGCACTGTTTAATGCAGTAATCGTCAAACAAATAGAACAAGACGAAAGCACTTATGGCACTATTGTTGTGCCAGATATGGGAAAAGAAAAAAACCTCCGAGGAGAGGTAGTCTCAGTAGGCCCTGGTTACCATTCAGCTATGGGTAACTTTATTGAAACTACTGTAACGGTAGGGGATGAAGTTGTTCTTCCATCTATGGGTGCAACAACAATGGATTATTGTGGAGAAGAATATCTCTTAATCGAAGAAAATAAAATTTTAGGAATTGTAAAGAAATGAGTAAGATTATTAATTATGGAGATGACGCTAGAAAAAACCTAGCAGTGGGCATCCACCAACTTGCAGATGCCGTAGTAACTACTTTAGGTCCTAATGGACGAAATGTAGTTGTTCAAAATGAACAAGGAACCCCTCAAAGTACTAAAGATGGGGTAACTGTAGCTAAGTCAATTGAACTGGAAGACCCAATTCAAAACACAGGAGCTCAAATGTTGAAACAAGCTGCTATTAAAACTGCAGAACAAGCAGGTGATGGTACTACTACTTCTACACTTTTAGCTCGTGAAATTGTTGAAGCAGGGCTTCGCTATAGTGACAAAGGAAATAACATTGTAGAAATTAAACGTGGGATTGATAAATGCGTTAAAGCACATGTTGATTATCTTCATAATCTTTCCCAAGATATTTCTAGTGAAGACCAACTTCGCCAAGTAGCTACTATATCCGCTAATAATGATGAAGAAGTAGGCGAATTGATTGCTTCAGCAATGGAAAAAGTAGGACGTGATGGTGTAGTTACTATTGAAGAGTCACGCACTGGTGAAACTTATCTTGAAACAGTAGAGGGATTGCAATTTGATCGTGGTTATAAATCACCTTATTTTGTAACTAATAATGATACGATGAGCACTACCCTTAAAGATACTGCTATTTTATTTTATAATGGTCGAATTGCTACTGTAAAGGATTTACTCCCATTGTTAGAAAATTTGTCTCAACAAGCTAAATCACTTCTTATTGTTGCTGAAGATATTGATGGTGAAGCACTTGCTACACTTGTTGTAAATAAAATGAGAGGAATTTTAAATGTTTGCGCTGTTAAAGCTCCCGATTTTGGTGATCGTCGTACTTTGCTTATGAATGATATGGCTACTCTTACTGGGGGTCAGGTTGTTGATAAAGATAAAGGTATGAAACTTGATAAGTTTGATCTTAATTGGTTAGGTGAATGTCGTACTGTTACTGTTACCAAAGAATCAACTACTATTGTTGACGGCGCTGGTGAAGAAGAAGCAATTGAAAGGTTGTGTACCCAACTTCAATCTCAAATTGAAGGTTCTACATCCCCATTCGAAATGGAAAAACTTCAAGAACGTCTTGCTAAGTTAACAGGTGGAGTAGCAGTAATTCACGTTGGTGGAAATACTGAAACTGAAATGCGGGAAAAGAAAGACCGTGTTGACGATGCCTTACAAGCTACCAAAGCAGCTATTGAAGAAGGAATCGTACCAGGAGGTGGAGTAGCACTGCTTAGAGCAGCTCACGATATTAAATGCAAACCAAGCAATGATGATCAAAAACTTGGATGCAATATCATGTTTAATGCTTTACGTAAACCTTTCCATCAAATTTTGCTTAATGCTGGTGAAGAAAATTCCCACAGTATTGAACATACTATCCAACGATCAAAAAACAAAAATATAGGTTATAATCTTAAAAAAGGTAAATGTGAAGATTTTCTCGAAGCAGGAATTATAGATCCTACTAAAGTTACACGTTGTGCTCTTGAAAATGCCGCTTCTATTGCAAGTACTATTTTGCTAACAGAATGTACAGTAGTTAGTAAACCCGAAGACAAGCAAGAAGAAGTTGGAGGTATGCCTGGAATGTTTTAAATTTAGATAATGACTGAATTTCAAACAGTAGAACAAAAACAAATGATCGCAAAGAGAGTACCACCGGGTGACCGGTGGTCTCTCATTGCAGATCCTACAGGAAAAGTACACGAATCATTAACTGAGGCTCTAGAAGCATATTTCCAAGAAACTAAATTTAATGCTGCTTTTTATTTAGATCCTTTAGGGGGTAGTTTACATGCTGTTAAAAGAGAAGAAGTAAAAGTTGAACCTGAACCAATTAAAGAGTTTACCCTTTACGGAGAATTTAGACAAGGAGTATGATAGAAAATAGCTTGTGGGTAGAAAAATATCGCCCAAACACACTTAAAAATTATATTGGAAATGAACATCTTAAAGGTACTATGGAACGATACCTTAAAGAAAATGATCTCCAAAACCTTATTTTTTATGGCACTGCAGGTACAGGTAAAACTACTCTTGCTAAATTGCTAGTTAATAATCTTGAGTGTGAGTATCTTTATATTAATGCTTCTGATGAACGAGGTATTGAAACTATTAGAGATAAAGTATCTGGGTTTGCTAGTACAATGTCATTTAAACCACTTAAAGTAGTAATCCTTGATGAGGCTGATTTCCTTACAATTCAAGCTCAAGCGTCACTTCGTAATGTAATTGAAACCTTTTCTAAGAGTACTCGATTTATTTTGACTTGTAATTATGTAGAACGTATTATTGATCCTCTACAATCACGTTGCCAAGTAATTAAAATTGTACCTCCTAGCAAAGGTGAAGTTGCAAAACACATTTTTAAGGTACTTTCTGATGAAGGTGTACAACATAGTACTGATCACCTAAAAGATTTAGTAAACCAATACTACCCAGACGTACGTAAAATGCTTAACGTATGTCAAATGTCTGCTAAAGATGGTGAGTTAGAATTAGATAAACAAACACTTGTATCATCTAATTATGTTGATAAAGTAATTGAATTATTGCCTAATAAAAAGTCATTTAAACAAATTAGACAAACAATCGCTGATTCTAATGTGCAGGATTTTGAAGCGCTATATAAAGCTTTATATGAGCGCATGGATGAATATACTTCACGTCCTGCAGAAGCTATTATTATTATTGAGGAATACATGTATCATTCTAATTTCCGAATTGATAAGGAAATTAATGTGATGGCCTGTATTTCTAAACTGCTTAATATCTCTGGTAAAGTTGTTCTATAAAGATATTATAGAATTTGGAGATAGAAAGTTTCTATTGTATCGTACCGTTAGAGTAAATGAAAAAATGGATGCCAACATAATAAAAGAATATTGGCACTGTGACACAGTATTAAAAAAAGAAAACGTATATTATTTTTGTAACGAAATTAAAGAAATAGATTATGAAGAAGTCAGAAATTAAAGACCAACCCCAACTAGAATTTGATAAAACTACAGCAATTCCTAACAACTCAGGAGGGATGTTGTTTCAACAAGGATTTGTTTTAAGAAAAGTATCCCGTTTTATTACGGGAGGAGATGAAGATGCTGTTCTTCCTATCCCCGTTTTTTATGATAAGGAAACTAATAAAATCCTTTCATCTACCCTCCCCCCAGAACTTCGTAGTGAATATGACACTATTTGATTGGCTCAAAGAGCTAACAAGCAAAAAACGTGATTGGGACTCCTTCTCTGATAAGGAGAGGGAGTCCTTTAATCCTTATATGGTAAATCGTTTTTTATCTATGCATGAGCCTTTTGTTGAGTTAGTAAATTATGTTCAAACTATTCCTTACACTAGTAAACAAAAATACTATACAGTGTATTGTAATTTATTACCTAAACAAAATGTTTGGTTAAAATATATAAAATCAAAAATGAAACAACCCACTACTGAGTTAGTAGAAGCTTTATCTAAAATTTATGAATGTTCTACTCGTGAGGCATCCACAGCAGTTGCTACTTTAGATAATGAAGTTTTAGAGGACATATTATATAAAGCCGGCTATCAGGATAAAGAGGTAATTAAAATGTTTAAATAATGGACAGTATTGTAACCTCAGTCATAAAACAATTTAAAACTCGATCTGAGTTTGGTGAAAAAAAGTATGGTGTTAATATGGATCGTGAAGATCTTAAATTTAAAGAATGGGTTACTCACATGAAAGAGGAACTTATGGATGCTATACTTTATTTAGAAAAATTAGAAAAACTACATGGCAAAGAAGAAGCCTCAAATACTTAAAGAGATACAAAATAAGGAATTACCTGAGGTAAACTATGCTTACCAAAAGTCAATTTCATATTCCCAAATGTCTATGTATAGGAGTTGCCCACACAAGTGGGCACTTCAATATAAGGAAGGCCATTATAATAATGATCCTAACATTCATTTTACATTTGGTACTTCAATGCACGAAGTAATCCAAGATTGGCTTACAGTACTATATGAAGAATCTGGGGTTAAAGCAGATGAAATAAACTTAGAAGAACAATTCCAAGAAAAATTTATCTCTTTATACCAAGAAGAATACAAAAAATTCAACAACACCCACTATTCATCCCCAGAGGAATTAAGGGAGTTTTTTGAAGATGGAGTAGCAATTCTTGATTTTATTAAAAAAAGACGAAATCAATATTTTAGTAAACGTGGGTGGCACTTAGCAGGAATTGAATTACCTATTGTAATGAACGTTGGTAGAAATTTAATGTACAAGGGCTTTATTGACCTCGTGTTATATCATGAACCCACAAATAAATTTTATATATACGATATAAAAACATCTACCAGAGGATGGAATGCTAAAGCTAAATCCGACGAAACTAAACAGATGCAGCTTGTTTTGTATAAGAAATTTTTTAATGAACAGTATGGAATTCCACTTGAAAACATAGAAGTTGAATTTTTTATTGTACGTAGAAAAGTATGGGAAAATAGTGATTACCCTATCTATAGAGTACAACAACATAGACCTGCTGCGGGACGTAATAAACTTAGTAAAGCAGATAAAATCCTTAATGAGTTTATCACAGAATGTTTTACCCCTAAAGGCAAATATCAAGAAAAAGAACACCCTAAAGTAGTATCCTCTTTATGTAAATGGTGTGCCTTTAACGATGATAAAAACCTTTGCAATAAAAATATGTCTTCCTAGTCTTTGACATATGTATATCAAAATATATGCTATGAAAAAAGATATGACATTAACAAGCGTTAAAATCCAAAGTGGTTTATTCGATGAATTTAAAATTGCCTGTGTCAGACATAAGTTTTCTTTTCAAAAACTTGCTGATAGGTGTGTTCATTTATATCTCACTGATGAAGATTTTAAAAGGCAAATTCACAATCACAACAACTTAGATTTATAAACTTAAAAACATTTAATGAAAAAGGTTATAACAAAAGAGGGCTACATCCCTCAGTCACAACGTAAAAAAGTACTTCTATTAGCGGATGATATTAGATCATTTTCGGGGATAGGAACAGTAGCTAAAGAAGTAGTAATTAATACGGCCCATAGATTTAATTGGGTAAATTTAGGAGCTGCTATAGGCCATAAACAAATAGGCCAAAGATTAGAAGTTAGCAAAGATATTAATGATTATTTAGGTATAGAAGATGCCAATGTAATTATCCATCCTAGCAATGGATATGGAAGCCCAGAAGCAATCCGTCAACTTTTAGAAGTAGAAAAACCTGATGTTATATTTCTTATTACAGATCCCAGGTATTTTGTTTGGTTATTTGAAATTGAAAGTGAAATAAGGCGTAAAATTCCTATTGTTTATCTTAATATTTGGGATGAATATCCTGCTCCTATGTATAATAGGGAATATTATGAATCATGTGATGCTCTTATGGGTATTTCTAAGCAAACGGTCAATATTAATAAATTAGTATTAGGGGATAAAGCAAAAAATAAAATTATTTCTTATGTTCCTCATGGATTAAATGAAACACAATTTTTTCCTATAACTAAAGATCATACTGAGTTTAAGGAATTTTCTGAATTTAGGGATACAGTATTTGGAGGTAAAAAGTTTGAATTTGTAACTTTATTTAATTCTAGGAATATTAGAAGAAAGCAAATCCCAGATACTATTTTAGCTTACAAATATTTTATTGATCAACTTCCTATAGAAAAAGCTAACCAATGTGCTTTAGTTCTTAAAACCAGTAAAGTAGACGAACATGGTACAGACTTACCAGCAGTTATAGAAGCGCTTTGTGGTGATGATCCTAAGTACAATATTTACTTTGCAGATAAGGGGATGTCCCCAACTGAAATGAATTATTTGTATAATTTAGCAAACATTCAAATCCAGTTAACTTCTAATGAGGGTTGGGGTCTTAGTTTAACTGAATCATTATTAGTAGGTAATCCTTTTATAGGCAATGTAACAGGAGGTATGCAAGATCAAATGAGATTTGAAAATGAATTTGGTGATTGGTTTACTCCTGATGATAGAATTCCTTCTAATAATAGAGGAACTTATAAAAAACACGCACCTTGGGCTTTTCCAGTATTCCCCACAAATTTATCAATTCAGGGATCCCCTCCAACTCCTTACATTTGGGACGATAGGTGTTGTCCTGAAGATGCTGCTGATCAACTCCTTAAAGCTTATACTTTAGGCAATAAAGAACTTAAAAGAAGAGGAATGTTAGGAAGGGAATGGGCTTTAGGAGATGAAGCAGGTTTTACTGGGGAAAAAATGGGACAAAGAATTATTAACGTGTTAGATGAATTATTTAACACTTGGACTCCTAGAAAAAGATATGAATTAATCCCAATAGGAAAGAAAAAAGCAAAAGTTATACCTCACAATTTAATATACTAATGAAACCGTTATTTATTATAAGCTGCCCTATTGACACTTACAGTGGATATGGGTCTAGATCTAGAGATTTAGTCAAAGCCATTATTGAACTAGATAAGTATGAAGTAAAAGTACTACCACAAAGGTGGGGTAAAACCTCTTGGGGTTTTATTAATGATCATTTAGAAGAATGGGGGTTTTTACAACCACATCTCCTTCCTCAAGGTAACAATATTCCCAAACAACCCGAAATCTGGGCCCAGGTTACGGTCCCTAATGAATTTCAACCTGTAGGTAAGTATAACATAGGATTTACAGCAGGAATTGAAACTACGATCTGTGCTGCCCCTTGGATAGAGGGACTTAATCGAATGGATCTTAATATTGTTTCTTCGGAACATGCTAAACATGTATTTGAAAACAGCCAGTTTGAAAAAAGAGACCAAAATACAGATCAACTTATAGCTAATATCAGATTAGAAAAACCAGTAGAAATTTTATTTGAGGGGGCAGATATTACTAAATATTTTCCTAAAGAAAAAAGTTCTATAGATTTAAGTGATGTAAAAGAATCATTTGCTTACTTATTTGTAGGTCATTGGCTTAATGGTGTTGTAGGGGAAGATAGAAAAAATGTAGGTTTATTAGTTAAAAACTTTTATGAAACTTTTAAAAATCAAAAAAATACTCCTGCTTTAATTTTAAAAACTACTAATGGAATAGTATCTTACATAGACAGAGAACAAGTTTTAGATAAAATCCATGCTATTAAATCTACAGTAAAAGCTGACAATTT
>MDSV01107348.1_pt1 | contig 27611 bp, 31 predicted proteins | sample 810851 | NCBI WGS metagenome assembly MDSV01 (sample SAMN05326640, study PRJNA326480) | marine metagenome | isolation source: seawater | place: Atlantic Ocean: North East | collected 2012 | reverse complement strand
CCCTTAATAAAAACAAATTGAGCAACTCCTTCATTTGCATATATCTTCGCTGGAAGTGGGGTTGTATTAGAAAATTCTAATGTAACATGCCCCTCCCAACCAGGTTCCAGAGGAGTAACATTAACAATTATTCCACATCTTGCATAAGTTGATTTGCCTAAACAAATTACTAAAACGTTTTCAGGTATTTTGAAATATTCTACAGTTCTAGCTAATGCGAAAGAATTAGGTGGGATAATACACTCTTTACCTTTCTTGGTTACAAAACTTTCTTTTTTAAAAACTTTGGGGTCTACTATTCCTGAATTAACGTTAGTAAAAATCTTAAATTCATTAGAAACTCTTGCATCATATCCATATGAGGAAAGACCAAAAGAAATTTTTCCTTTCCTCACCTGTTTGTCCACAAAAGGCTTTATCATCCCTTTTGTTTGAGCAATTTTCTTAATCCATTTATCTGACAACACTGACATGTTTTACTTTCACTGATGATTTATTCTTCTTTCTTTTTTTTAAATTTTTTTTAAGTGCAGCCTCACGTTTTTTAAGTAATGAATCTTTCTTATCAAAAGATTTCATTATTGTACTAATTTTTGTCTGGATTTGTTAAATCCTCGAGAGTGATAGGTTTGTTAATGTCATGCATAGTCTCCTGCTCTGACTCCTTAGGACTTGCGCTTGATCTTTTTGCTCTTCTTTGCTCAATACGTGCTTTTCTTTTAGCCTCTTTTTTCATAGCCTTATCGCCACGAGTTGATTTATAATCATAGTGAATTCCCATACTAAGCGCTCCTTCATTATTAATCAAATTTACTTCTTGAAGTGCTTTTTTTCAAGTACCTTGATTGTAGCAACTGAATAATTATAAACAAAATCGACAAAAATACGGCAACTATAACATCTTGAAAAGGCGTTGCTTGTGGAAATCCATAATTCCACAAAATTACAAGAATTAACCAAACAACCCAATTAATTTTTTTCATCAATTTTACAACCTTGTTCATTACAATTTTTTCCTGCCTTGATATTGTTAAAGAAATCAATAGCTCTCAATGAAGTCATCATATGATTTTTATAAATATTCAAATATCCATTTAGACTATCAGATAGTTTTTTTGCTTCATCAAGCATACCTAGCCTTATTAGATTAATAAGCATAATTGCGTTTCCATTGGGAATTGTATTATCTCCTATATCGATTGGTCTAAAAAAAACATCGTTATTTTCTCTCGAATTTTTTTGGAATATATTTTTGTCATTTAAATAAAATTTTTCAATTGTCTCTTTTGATATTTTGTTGGCTAGGTTTTTATATTTAAAATTCAAAGTTTTATCGTAAAGATCATTTAGTGCGTTGATTAAAAAAGCGTAATCCTCTAAAAAAACAATGTCTTTAGAATAACTATGATAAATTTTATTATCGATATATTTTTTTTCAATCATGGAAAAAAAATTTTCAGCCAATTCTAAATATCCTTTACTGGGTAGAATTTCATTAGCTGCAACCAAGGAACTTATCCATAAACAATTTAAATCCAATTGAGTTTTGTCGTCAAAAAATGGTTTATTTCTTTTAGATCTTATTTTATAAAGTTTTTCTAAAATTTGAGTAGATGCTTTTTTCTTCTCAACTAATATAATTTTTCCCTCCCAGTTTCCTTCAGGTTTTACTTCGAAATATTCTTTTATATTTTCCAAATCTTTTATTTCATCAAAGTTATAAACATAGTATTTTCCTTCTTTACCATCGCTATCAGCATCAAATGCAGATCCAAGAAATCCGTCTTTGTTAGTAAAATTTTTTTTTAGAAACTCAATAGTTTGCTCTAATTTTTCTTTAAAATAAACTTCAAGATTAATTTTACAATATTTTGATAACAATAATACAAATTGAACATTATCATAAAGCATCTTTTCAAAATGGGGAATTATCCAATGTTCATCTACCGTGTAACGTGAAATACCACCTTCTACATGATCATAAATACCTTTAGAGCATAGCTGTTTTAATATTAAATTTACCGGATCAAGATACTTTGTGTTTTTAGATTTGTTATAAAAATATAGTAAAGTTTCAAAGAGATTAAATGTTGGAAATTTAGGTGCACCTTTGTATCCCCCGTTAAGCGGATCTAGGTAGCTCAAAGATGTTTCTATAATAGGCTCAAGATCTTGATTTAAAACTGAATTTTTTTTTAAATCTAAATTTTTTACTATTAAATCTTTTTGTTTAATAATATTTTCCCTTTGATCCTTGTATGCATCTGAAACTTTTTTAAGAACTTCTCTAAAAGATGGTAATCCATGTTTTGTTTCTTTAGGAAAATAAGTCCCTCCCATAAAAGGCACTCCATTTTCATCTAAGAACATTGTTAACGGCCATCCACCACCGGTCTGATTAAATAACTGGAATGAACTTTGAAAAATGAAATCTAAATCTGGTCTTTCTTCTCTATCTACTTTAATATTAACAAATAATTGATTCATCATCTTAGCAGTTTCTATATCTTCAAAACTTTCATGAGCCATGACATGGCACCAGTGACAGCTTGCATATCCGATACTCAGTAGGATAGGTTTTTTATTTTGTTTGGCAAATTCTAAAGTTTTTTTAGACCATACTTGCCAATTCACAGGGTTATCTTTGTGTTGCTGAAGATAAGGACTTAAATCATCAGACAAAATATTTTTATCAATTTCAAACATTAAAAAATTTTTTTTTTATAATTATAGATAAAACCATTAGGCCGACAAACATCAAAATAGGAAGGTAGATTTCCTGGGTTAAAATTAAATCAAAAAAACGAAAGCTGTCAGCTTTTTCAATATATTCATTAAGGCCTGCTCCGATTGTGTTGAAAACAAAAAATCCTGGAATGAAACCAAAAAAACTTGAAAAAAAATAATTAATTTTTTTCATATCAAATAAAATTGGAATTAAATTTTGTAATCCAAATGGAATACCCAACCCGCCAACAAACCTATATATAAAAAAATAGTAAAATTCATTATTCTGAAAAAGCTTAATATATTTTTCAAATTTTTCTTCTAAAATAGATTTAAAAAAATCTCTAAAGAAAAAATTTCCTATTGAGTATAAAGTTAAAGCTCCGATTGAAATTGAAACTACAGAGATAATTGTTCCAAGCCATTGACCAAATAAAATTCCAGAAATAATTAAAATTGGTGACCCAAACCCTAGAAGAGCAACCCAAATAATTGCAAAAATAAGAAAGTAAAATAAATTAATTGCAATATTAGTGCTTATATAAATGTCAATATTTGATTGTAGTTCTTTATAATATGAAAAGTCATTTAATCTGCGGATTTCAATACCTGTAAAAATAAAATACAGAAAAACAAACAATATGAGTAAATAAGAAATTCCTAAAAATATTTTAAAATTTTTACTCATAATTTACCTGTACAATAGACATCAATTAAAATATATACCTTAAAATATTTATGAAAAGAACTTATCAACCTAGTAATTTAGTAAGAAAAAGAAGGCATGGTTTTAGAGCAAGAATGGCTACTAAGACAGGAAGACAGCTTATCGCTCGAAGACGGGCTAAAGGAAGAAAAACACTTTCAACGTAAGTTTAAATGGTCAGGCTTGAAAGTTTAAAAAAAAGCAACCAATTCAGAAAAGCTCTTAAAGAAAAAAAAATTCATACAGACTATTTTTCTATTTTCGCTGCTAAAAATTTTATTAAACCAAAGCATAAAGCTAATTTGCTCATTAGTTTTGTTATGAAAAAGAAAATTGGAAATGCGGTTAAAAGAAACAAAATCAGAAGAAAATTAAAAGCAATTACTCAAAAATTATTAAAAAAAAAGGGTGCAATTAATATGGATTACACTTATATAGTTTTCGGTAAGTCTAATGCTTATATTCAAGAACATAATGTGCTTTTTAAATCAATGGAGAAAAGCTTTAGTAAACTAAAAAAATAAAATGACAAAAATTCTGATTTACATTATCAAAATTTATCAATTTTTTATTTCTCCTATATTAGGAAATAGATGTAGATTTTTACCTTCGTGTTCTGATTATTTTATTGAAGCACTTAACTCACATGGCTTTATCAAGGGATTTAAGTTGGGGACAAATAGACTCTTAAAGTGTCATCCATTTAGAAAATTAGGCGGTAGTCATGGTTTAGATTTTGTTCCAATTTCAAAAGATAAAAAGGAGAACAGAAATGGATAGAAATGTTTTTGTGGCAATTGCTCTATCTATGTCTGTTCTTCTTTTCTGGGGAGCTTTTTTTGAAACTCCTAAAAATTCTTCTGAAAAACAAACAAACCAAGAAATAGAGCAAAAGAGTTCTCAAAACTCAACAGCACCAACAATCAGTCAGCCACAAATAATAAAAAAGCTTTCAAGAGAGGAGTCTATAAATACAAGTAAAAGAATTAAAATTGAAAATAACAGTGTGATTGGTTCAATTAATTTAAAGGGAGCTTTAATAGACGATATATCTTTTAAAAAACATAAACAAAAAATTGAGGACGGAAAAAATATTATTTTTTTAAATCCTTCAAATACGGAAAATGGTTTTTATATTGAAACTGGTTGGACAAGTCTTGAAAATAAAATTAAGGTCCCTACAAGAAATTCTGAGTGGACGGTAAAAGGAAATAATATACTAAGTGATAATTCTCCAGTCGTTTTGCAATGGAACAACAAAGAGGGTGTAACCTTTGAAAAGAGAATTGAATTAGATAATAAATATTTATTTAAGATTTCACAGCAAGTAAAAAATAATTCTAGTTCTTCGATTAATTTGTATCCATACGCTCAAATGACAAGAAACAAAATTCCAGATGATATTCAAAACTTTTATATTCAGCATGAAGGTTTTATAGGTGTGTTTGATGACGAGTTAAAAGAAGATGATTACGATGATGTAGAAGAAAAAAAAATTGTAAGAGAGTCAGCCGAAGGATGGCTTGGAATTACTGATAAATATTGGATGACTGCTTTTGTCCCAGAGTCGGGTAAGAATTTTAAGTCTACTTTTCTATATGATGATGGATATAAAGCTAACTATATAATTAACAAGCCTACGACTATCAATAAATCATCTACTGAAACCAATGAATTAAGATTATTTGTGGCTGCCAAAGAAGTTGAAACAATTGATAGCTATGCTGCTGACCAAAATATTAATAAATTTGATTTAGTGATCGATTGGGGTTGGTTCTATTTTTTTACAAAACCTTTGTTTTTTGTAATAGATTACTTGTTTAAAATATCAGGTAATTTTGGTACGGCTATTGTTCTACTAACTATAGCAATAAGACTTATTTTTTTTCCTCTAGCTAATTTTTCTTTCAGATCAATGGCTAAAATGAAAGCAGTTCAACCAGAGATGATGAGACTAAAAGAATTACACAAAGAAGATAAAGTAAAGCTGCAACAAGAAATGATGGCTTTATATAGAAAAGAAAAAATTAATCCTGCATCTGGATGTTTGCCCGTTTTAATTCAAATACCTTTCTTTTTTGCGATTTACAAAATGCTCTTTATTTCTCTAGAGATGAGACATCAGCCGTTCTTTGGATGGATAAAAGATTTGTCAGCTCAAGATCCAACTTCATTATTTAACCTGTTCGGTTTAATACCTTGGGATCCTCCAGGATTTATGATTATAGGAATTTGGCCAATTTTAATGGGGGCATCAATGTGGGTTCAACAAAAATTAAATCCAGCGCCAGCTGATCCCATTCAAGCAAAAATATTTGCTTTCTTTCCATTGTTTTTAACAATCATACTTGCATCTTTCCCTTCTGGATTAGTTGTTTATTGGACAATAAATAATATTCTTACAATAGCTCAGCAATACGTAATTGTTAAAAAAACAACTGTGAAAACAAATTAAATGTCAAAAAATATTTCTCTAGATGAGATAAAAAAGTTTTGGCCTGAGGAAGCTCCAAATATTAATATTGTACAAAAATACATAAAAAAATATGAAAAAGAAAAAATTGTAATCAAGTATGGAGGGAATGTTCTAATAGATAGAAATGTGTTTAATAACTTTATATCTGATATAAATGTTCTTAATAAATTAGGTTTATCCATAATAGTAGTACATGGTGGTGGCCCAAGAATTAAAAGAGAATTAGATAAAAAAAAGATTGTATCAAAATTTATTAATGGCTTAAGAGTTACTGACAAAAACATAATCGATACTGTAGAAAAAGTTTTAATAGATTTTAACAAAGATATAGCAGATTCTCTTAAACAATTAGGTTCTGAAGCAGCTTCATTTCACACTAAAACTGATAACATTATAGAAGTTGTACCAGAAAGAGAAGAGCTTGGATTTGTGGGAACCCCAAGTATGATAAATGATAATTCTATTCTAAAGGCATTAAATGAGAATAAAATTCCAATCATAGCGCCTTTGGGTTTGGGAAAAAATGGTCAAACATACAATATAAATGGTGACTCTGCAGCAAGTGCTATAGCAAAAAAACTTAAATCTAGAAGACTGATATTAATGACTAACGTTGAAGGGGTATATGATGATAAGAAAAAATTAATTACTGAAATAAAACCTTTTGATTTAGAAAATCTAATTAAATGGAAGGTTGTTCAAGGTGGAATGATTCCTAAAATAGAAAATTGTGTTGATGCTGTACAAAATGGAGTAAGAGGTGTAGTTATCCTTGACGGAAGAAAACCTCACTCGATTTTACATGAAATTTTTTCAGATACAGGTTCTGGGACATTAATTAGAGAATGAGAGACTTAACAAAGATAAAATTTTGGTTATTTGACTTAGATAATACTTTGTATGATGGGGCTACAAAAGTTTTTGACCAGGTAGATAAGAAGATGTCTAAATTTATCTCTGATAAATTAAATGTTAGTCTTGAAGAAGCTAGGAAAATTCAAAAAAACTACTTTCAAGAATATAACACAACATTAAATGGTATGATTAAACATCATAAAATTAATGCTGATGAATTTTTGGAATTTGTTCATGATGTAGATCTCAGTTTTTTAAATAAAAATAAAAAATTAGAAGAGGAAATTAAAAAGCTACAAGGAAAAAAAATAATTTTTACTAATGGCTCAAGAGCTCACGCTCTCAATGTCACAAAAAGAATTGGAATAGACAAGCTTTTTGACGGAATTTTTGATATACGGGATTGTGAATTTATTCCAAAGCCTTCAAAAGAACCTTATAAAAAGTTAGTAGAAAATTACAAAATTGAGCCACAATATTGTATATTCTTTGAAGATATTGCTAGAAATTTAAGGCCAGCATACGAATTGGGAATGAAAACTGTTTGGATTAAGAATGATGAACCTTGGGCTGCAAAATATTCAGACTCAAATTTCATTAATTATAAAACTGACAATCTGACAAAATTTTTAAAGGAGATTAATGAGTTACGATAAACTAGAGAAAATAATAAACGAAAGTTTTGAAAAAAAAGAAAAAATAGGTCCAAAATCTGATAAGAAATTAGTAAAAGCTATAAATGAAACTATCAATTTAGTTGATAATGGAAAAATAAGAGTGGCAAACAAACAAAATGGCAATTGGATTGTAAATCAATGGATTAAAAAAGCTATTTTGTTAAGTTTTAGAATTAATAAAATGGAGATGATGAAAGGCCCATATACAACCTGGTATGACAAAGTGCCGGGGAAGACAGTGAAATGGAAAGAGAAAGATTGGAAAAAAGCAGGTTACCGTCATGTACCTAACGGTGTTGTCAGAAAAGGAGCATACATCGCAAAAAATGTAGTTTTGATGCCCAGCTTTGTAAACCTCGGAGCTTATGTCGATGAAGGAACAATGATTGACACTTGGGCATCCGTTGGTTCATGTGCTCAAGTTGGAAAAAATTGTCATATTTCTGGAGGTGCGGGAATAGGAGGTGTTCTTGAACCACTCCAAGCTGGTCCAGTAATTATTGAAGATAATTGTTTTATTGGAGCTAGATCTGAAATAGCCGAAGGTGTTTTAGTAGAAGAAGGTGCAGTGTTATCAATGGGTGTTTATATTGGTGCATCTACAAAAATAATAGATAGAAGCTCTGGAGAAATACATTATGGTAAAGTTCCTGCTTACTCAGTAGTAGTTCCTGGAAGCTTACCTAACAAATCTAATCCAAACGGGCCTTCATTGTATTGTGCAGTTATAGTTAAAAAAGTTGATGAAAAAACCAGAAGTAAAACTTCTATTAATGATTTACTTAGAGACTAATGGCCATAATAAACGAGTTAAAATTATCTAAAGATTTAATAAGATTTCCAAGCGTAACGCCTAAGGATGCGGGTGCTATAAAGTTTTTAAGTAAGAAACTAAAAAAATTAGGTTTTAATTGCAAAATACTTGAATTTAAAGATAAAGGAAGCAAGCCAATAAAAAATCTTTACGCCAAAATTGGTAAAAGAAGACCAAACCTATGCTATGCAGGGCATACAGATGTTGTTCCACCTGGTAATATTAAGGATTGGACAGTAAATCCATTTAAACCTGTAGTTAAAAAAAAGCACTTAATTGGTAGAGGTGCCAACGATATGAAAAGTTCAATTGCTTGTTTTGTTTCTGCAGTAAGTAAATTTCTGCAAAAAAATTCAAAATTTAGAGGATCTATCAGTTTTTTAATTACTGGAGATGAGGAAGGTTACGCAATTAATGGAACGAAAAAAGTGGTGGAATATTTAAAAATGAAAAAAGAGAAAATTGATTTTTGTATCGTTGGAGAGCCAACAAATCCTGAAAAATTAGGAGATATGATCAAAATTGGAAGAAGAGGAAGTTTATCTGGTAAAATTGAGATTACTGGCACCCAAGGTCACATAGCATACCCACATTTGTCTAAAAACCCCATTAGCACTTTAGTGAATGTGTGTAAAAAACTTAAAGAAACAAAGCTTGATAAAGGAAATAAAAACTTCCAACCTTCCAATCTAGAATTTACCTCTATAAATGTAGATAATAAGGCTCATAATGTAATTCCAGCTAGAGCAAGAGCTCAGTTTAACGTGAGATATAATAACTTACACTCTTCGAGCTCACTGAAAAGAAAAATTTCAAGTATCGTAAAAATGATTAGTAAAAAAAATAAATGTAATTATAAAATTGATTACATGGTAAATGGGGAGTCATTTATGACAAAACCTGAAAAAACAATCTTTTTGGCTAGAAAAATTATTAAACAGATAACAAAAATCAATCCAAAATTTTCTACAACCGGAGGAACCTCAGATGCAAGATTTATTCGAAAAATTTCTCCTTGTCTAGAATTTGGTTTAGTAAATAAGACTATGCATAGAGTAGATGAATGTGTTTCCTTATCAGATCTTCGAAAACTTACAAAAATATATTATAATATTTTGGTAGAGTATTTTAAGTGAGATTATATAAAATTAAAAAATCAAAAATAGATAGAAATGGCCTTTATGCTAACCGTAATATTAAAAAAGGTACAAAAATAATAGAGTATAAGGGTAAGATTATTTCAGTAAAGAAAAGTGAAGAAAATCCTAAATTTGATAATGGTAAGGCAATTTATCTGTTCAATATAAATAAACGTTATGATCTTGACGGAGACTTTAAATTTAATACTGCAAGATTAATAAATCACTCATGTAATCCTAACTGTGAAGTATTTGGTGTGGGTTTAAAAGTTTGGGTTTATGCTATGAAAAATATAAAAAAAGGCGAAGAACTATCTTACGATTATGGTTTTAGTTTTGATGAAGATTTTAGGAAGTATCCGTGTAAATGTCGATCAAAAAATTGCGCAGGTTTCATTGTTCGAGAAGGTTCAAGATGGCGGATAAAAAAAAATAAAAAATGAAAAAAATTTTATTTATTGCTACTAGAAATCCATTTTCGGGAAGATACTCAGGTGATGTCATTAGATCTTTAAAAATTATTAATCTTCTCAAAAAAAAATATCATTTAGATGTTGTTTTTTTGAACAAAAGCAAAGAATTTAAAACTTTCAACAAAAATATTTTGACTTTTAAAGAATCTAATTTTTTTTTAAAAATTTTTAATTGTATTATTTCTTTTTTCAAATTTGAACCTATTCAGTTTGGTCTTTTTTACTCAAAGGAGATGAAAGAATATTTAACAGAAAATGCATACCAATACGATTGTTTATTTTTTTATCACATTAGATCAAGTCAATATTTACCAAAAAACTTTAGTGGTAAAACAATAATTGAAATAGGTGATTTATACTCAGAAAACTATTTACAGACATTTAATAATTTAAATGTTTTGAATCCCTTAAAATATATTTATTTAATAGAGAGTATTTTAGTTAGTAAAATTGAGAAAAAAATTTTTTCTTTATTTGATAAAGTTACTTTATTTTCAAAGATCGAAGCTAATAAAATTAAAAAAAATATTAAAAGTAAAGTAAATCAGGTTGACGAATGTGTAGATATCGTAAAAAATAAATATAAATTTTCAAAGAATAATTTTAGAATTTTATTTGTCGGCAATCTTGATTATCTTCCAAATTTTTTAGCTTGTAGAGATTTTATAAAAAAAGACTTACCGTTTTTAAAAAAGAAAATTCCTCAAATAAAGTTCAGCATTGTAGGAAATGTAAATAAATTTAAAAAATTTCTTCTTTCGGGTGAGCCTGAAGTTGAAGTTTTAGGTTTTAAGAAAGATATTTCTAAATACGTTAAAAACTCTATTTGCGGTTTGGCAAATTTAGAAATAGCTACTGGTGTACAAGTGAAAGTTCTGACTTATATGTCTTACGGTTTGCCTGTCATATGCACTAAAAAGGTCTCAAAAAATTTTGAGGGTAATGTATTAAGTTTTAATAACAAAAATGAATTACATAAAATAATCTATGAATTAAAATCAAATAAAATAAAAAGTAATAAATTTTCTAAAAAATCACTAAAACTATCTAAATCATTAAATTGGAAAAAAATAAGCCTTAAGTACTTGAAATTAATAAATAATTAATAAAAAACCTTCTTTAAAAATAAACCCTCCGGAGGTGCTGGAGGAGCGCATTCATTTCTTTTTTTTGACTTTATAATTTTTATAATTTTTTCTGGTTTCCATTTGTTTTCTCCAACATATTTCAGGCATCCTACCATTGACCTTACCTGTTTCTGTAGAAAAGACTCAGACTCAAATCTAAAAGTAATTTTATTGTTTATACTGTTTATGCCAGCATGAGTAATTGTTCTAATTGGACTCTTAGCTGAACATGAAGTTGACCTAAAGGCAGAGAAATTATGCGTTCCTACAAAATATTTTATAGCTTTTTTCATTTTTTTTATATCAAGTTTTTTTTTAACTAACCATGATCTGTCCTGATCAAGAGATAGTTTTACTCTTCTATTAGTTATTATATATACATATTGTCTTTTTTTTGCACTGTGTCTTGCATGAAATCTTTTATTTCTTTTTTTTAAATTAATTATTGAAATTTTATATCTTCTTAAAAAAAAATTTACCGAAGATAGAAATTTATACGAATTTTTAATCTCATTCTCCGAGAAAAAATTTGCACTTTGTCCTATAGCATTCACGCCTGCATCTGTCCGCCCTGAGCCGATTAATTTAATTTTTTTTTTTAATGTCTTAGATATGGCCTTTTGAATTAAGCCTTGAATTGATTTTCCATTTTTTTGAATTTGCCAGCCAACGAAGTTTTTGCCTAAATATTCGACAATAATTTGATAGTTAAATTTCAAGCTAATTTTTCACCTTGTTCTATTTTGTAACCAGTTAAAAAATCTTTTGTTTTTAAAATTTTTTTTCCCTCTTTTTGAATTGATAAAACTCTGATAGCTTTTTGTTTGCAAGCTACTGTTAAATTATTGTCCAAGACTTCTCCGATTCTACCACTTTGATCAACCTCGATTGCGTCAATAATTTTTAATCTTATTCCTTTATGATAAAACCAAACACCAGGATAAGGATTTAACCCATTGATTTTAGCAATTAAATTATTGGCAGGTAAGTTCCAATCAATTTCGGACTCTTTTTTATCAATTTTGCTTGCGTATGAAATATTACTTTTATTTTGTTCTATTAATTCATAATTATTTTGCTCTATCAATTTAAGAGACTTAAGAATTAATTTTGATCCTAAATTACAAAGTTTTTGAGAGAGAGAAATATAATTATCTTTTTTGTCTATCTTAATTTTTTCTTGCAATATGTAAGGTCCCGCATCTAATTCTGGAATTATTTGCATGATTGATATGCCTGTTTCTTCATCACATTCCATAATTGCTCTTTGAATAGGTGCTGCGCCCCTCCATCTCGGAAGTAAAGAGGCATGGATATTTATAAATTTTATATTTTTCAAATTTAGCATCTGTGAGGGTATAATCTTTCCATACGCTACAACTACTACAACATCGGGCTTTATTTTTTTTAGAAAATCAATTTCCTCTTGATTATTAAGTAAATTTGGTGAACGAACATCAATTTTGATTTTTTTTGAAAATTGATGTACTGGAGAAAAATGAACCAGTTGTCCTCTATTGCTTTTTTTTGGAGGCTGAGTGTATACCGATAATATTTTATGCTCAGATTCTTTTAACGATTTTAAAATTGGGACAGCGAACTCAGGGGTTCCCATAAAAATTAATTTTAATCCCATCTTTATAACACCACTTTGTCTAATTCTTTTTTACTTTTTTTTAATTTTTTAATAATCATATCTCTTTTCAATTTTGAAATGTGATCAATAAAGAGAGTGCCGTTTAAATGGTCAACCTCATGTTGAATACAAGTTGCTAAAAGACCGTCTGCTTTTAAATCTTTTTTTTTGCCGTTATAATCTACGAAGTTGAGATGGCACTCTGCTGGTCGCTCTACTTCTGCGAAATGCCCTGGTAAAGACAAACAACCTTCTTCATACGTAGAAGTTTTATTTGATGTAAACGTTATTTCAGGATTTATTAGAAATAAGGGATTTTTTTTTTTATCATCTTTAGAAATATCAATAACAATCAAACGCTTTAAGACTCCAATTTGAACTGCTGCTAATCCAATACCAGGCGCTGAATACATCGTCTCTAACATGTCATCCATTAATTTCCTAACTTCGTCGTCCACCTTTTCTAAAAGAGTGCTTTTACTTCTTAATAAAGGGTCAGGCTCAATAATAATTTTTCTTTTGGACATTATTTATTATATTCAACTTAACCTCTCAGGGGTAGAGCAGATATAAGGACTTTATTTCTTATTTTGATTAGATTCATTTCATTTAGAAGATTTGTAATAAAATATATTGTTTCGGGGTCTAACTGATTAGGCTCGTCCTCACCAATGATTTCAACTATTTTTAGAGTTACGAATGCTTCTTGTTTCTTCTGAATTAATTGCACTAAGTTATTAGGCACGTCATATTTTGAAACTAATTCATTATAATTAAAATAGTTTGGAATTTTGAAACCATCTTTGATTAAAGAGTCAACTAATGCTAGATCTTTAGCAGAGTAAAAATATTTTCTATTTTTATCAATTTTTTTTAAAACTTTGTCTAAATCTTTTTGTGTTTTTTTATTATTTTTACCTTGTTCAACGTAATATTTTAAAATTTTAGATTGATGTAAGATCTTGTCATTATATTTAACTTTTCCTAAAATGATCTCATCATTAGTTAAAATTTTAGATTTAGCTATTTCTTGGAATTTTTCTGGTAAATTCTCTACTCCAATCTCTTGTAATTTATCACTTAAAAATTTTGAGTACACATTTGCAAGTTCATCTTTTTTAAAAAGCTCTTCTAGCAAAAAAAGATATTCGACTTTAGCCTCTACACTCTCCATTAAAAGATATTTCTGATAAATCAAAGATCGCGCGTCTGTATTTTCAAGACTTTGATAAAGATTTTGAGCATTTATGAGTGTATTTAAGTCAAATGTAACTTTTTTATAAATATCAAAAATTATTTTTTCATCAATTTGTCCTTTATTAGCTGCAATTTCAAGATCTTTAATTTTTTCTTTATCATCTGGGTTATCTAATTTAATCAAATTCGCTGCATTAAGATATTTCCAAATTTCTTTTTTAGTTTTATTAGTAGGTACATATTCAAAATTTTTAATCGTTACACTTGACAAGTAAAAATTTAATAAATTTTTTTCATTAATTTTTTTAGAAGTTTTATCAGAAATTCCTAATAAGAAATTAATTTTATCATCAAAAAATTTGTCAGATTTTTTTTGTTCTCTCAAAAGGTCTAATAAAAGTTGAGCTTGAGTATTATTGTTATTTAACACTAAACAATAAATTTTAAATTTTTCCAAATAGGAGTCTCTGATGCTGCTTCCTATGAATTTAATTTTTTTACAACCTTCTTGAATATTTGCTTGAGCAATGTTCTCATCAACTAAATATTGGACAGCTTTATCTTTATTGTGAAATTCATCATTTTGCTTTAAAAAATCTTCAATTAATTCTGAACGATTATTCTCAATTAACCAATTTATTTTTAAATTTGTGAATTCTTTTTCTTCCATTCCATTAGGAGGAAAAGAGTACGATAAAAGAACGTTTTCAAGAATTTCATTTGAAGTCTTTGATAATTTTATTTTCTTGATTCTTTTTAAACTTGCTCTTACATCCTCAGCTGAAGTTGATGACCACATATTCAAATTAAAATCATTTTCAGCAGGATCATATAAGCCGAACACCTTACTATCTTCTTTTGAATTTACTGTTGCATCCTCAATCGTTATATTTTGAGTTTTAGAGTTATTTTCAGTTATAATTTTATTTAAATTTAAATTTTCTTTAGGCTCTGTTTTATCTACTTCATTAGTTTTTTCTTCGTTTTTATTCTTTTTCCAAATATCAATCTTTTCTTCACTCTTAAGTTCTGCAAGAGAAAATAATACTAAGAAGCTAAAAAAATATTTAAAGCTTTTTAATTTCATTAGTGACGTCGATATTGTATTTTTTTTCTGGACTTGGAAAATTTATTTTTTCAATCAAAAATATTATAATAATAAAAAAAACTCCAAGTAAGAGTAATTTCAGTAGGATACTAAATATTGAGCTACCCAAACTTCTTTGTCTGTTGTATTTAAGTTGCATACTTTTTGAATTAATTTAAACTCAATAAATAAGACATATTTATGAAAAATCAAATTCAAAATCAGGCTTCAAATTGAGTAAAAACCTCGTATTAACTGGAATGATGGGAGTAGGAAAATCTACCGTAGGCAAAAGTCTAGCTAATAAGCTATCATTTAGTTTTATAGACATAGATAAAATTATAGAGAAAAAAGAAGGCTGTAGCATTGATGTTATATTCAAGAACAAAAGTGAGAGCTACTTTAGATCAGTTGAGAATAAAGTTACTTTAAAAGAGCTAAAAAGAAATAATGCAGTAATTTCTTTAGGTGGAGGAGCTTTCTTAGATAAATTTATTAGAAGAGCTGTAAAAAATACCTGTAAAAGCTTTTGGCTTGACGTGAGTAATGAAATATTAGTTAAAAGATTAAAAAAAAGTAAAAAAAGGCCTCTACTATTAAGAAAAAATTTGATCGAAACAGTAAAAAAAATTTACTTGGAAAGAAAGAAAACTTACAGTGAAGCGGACTTTAAGATAAAATGTGACACCTTAAAGCCAGAAATGATTGCTAAAAAAATTTTAAAATTATATGAAAGTTCAACAAATTAAATTTAAAGCTTATCCTCAAAGTTATTCAATATTAATAGGAAATAATATTTTGGGATTATTGCCAAAAAAGGTCAAACTCCTATGTCCAAAGGCAAATAAAATAGCAGTCATTATAGATAAAAAAATTCCATTTAAATTTAAGAAAATACTTAAAAATAAACTTAAAAAATATAATCTGTTTTTTTTTAGTTTTACGGCTAATGAAAAATCTAAGTCAATGAAAACAGCAAATTTTTTTTTAGATAAGTTGCTTTATCATAGTTTTAACAGAACAGACTTGATAGTTAGTGTTGGTGGAGGAATTACAAGTGATGTAATAGGATTTGTTGCAAGTATTTATAAAAGGGGAATTAATTTTATAAATATTCCAACAACCTTACTTTCCCAAGTTGATGCATCAATGGGTGGTAAAACTGGGGTGAATTCAGATTATGGAAAAAATTTGGTTGGGTCATTTTATCAGCCGAAATTGGTATTAAGCGATACATCATTTTTAGAAACTTTGCCAATCAAAGAAATTATTTGTGGATATGCTGAAGTATTAAAACATGCAGTTATTAAAGATCGAAATTTTTTTAATTGGCTCAAAAAAAACTCTAAAAATATTTTTAACAAAAATCCCAAAGCTTTTAATTACGCTATTAAAAAAAGTTGTTTAATTAAAATGTTTTTTGTAAATCAGGATGTTAGTGAAAAAAATACAAGAATGATCCTGAATTTTGGTCATACTTTTGCTCATGCAATAGAAACTAAAAATAATTTTTCAAGTAAAATTTCACATGGCGAAGCAGTTTTATCTGGAATGATTTTAGAAAGCAGGCTGTCTTATTTAAAAAAAATATGTAACATTAAAACTGTAAATGAATTAAAAAATATATATGATAAAAATGATTTATCGTATACTTATAAGAATTATTCCGATATCAAGTCAATCAATAAGCTTATACCATTTTTGAAAAATGACAAAAAAAATGAAGATGAAAAAATAAATTTTATTTTATTAAAAGCAATAGGAAAAACTGCGCTACCTAACAAAAACAAAATTAGTTCTCAAAAATTAAAAAAAATTTCAAGTTTACTTCTCAATAGAAATTTCTAAAGCATGAATTTTTGTTTTGAATTCTTCTTTTAAGACATTCATTATAAGTCTTTGAGCTTTTAAATTGCTAATAGATTTTAGATAATTAGATTTAAACTTAAGATGAAGATGTAGCTTGCCTGGAGAAAATGATTTATGGTCACTGTGTAAATGAGTATTATCGACTATATCTAGTTCCTCAAAATTAATATTGTTTTTTAATTTTTTTTCCAATTCCTCAAAATAATTTTTCATTGATTCAAATTTATTATATAAATTACAAAATGAAAATTATATGCGATTGGGAAAATTGTAAAGAGATTGGTTCTTACAAGGCGCCAGTAGAAAAAGATAATAGTAAAAAATATAGGCTACTATGTTTAGAACACATAAAAATTTTCAATAAGAACTGGAACTATTTCGAAAATATGAATGATCAACAAATTGAATATTTTATAAAGTCAGATTTAACATGGCATAAATCAACAAAAAAATTTGGATCTTCGGAAAATTTTTTTAATATATTATGGAATAACGCACTGGAGGATAAACTTAACATTTTTCAAACATCAAATTATAAAGATTTCAAAAAAACAAAAATTTCTCAAACGGATAGAGATGCTCTTCAAGTAATGGAATTGAACGATGAGGTAAAATGGGAGCAAATACACTTAAAATTTAAAGAACTTGTAAAAAAATATCATCCTGATAAAAACCAAGGCAGTAAAAAATTTGAAGATAAATTAAAAAAAATAACTTTGGCATATAGTCAATTAAAGAAAACATTAGGAAAAAAATGAGCTCAGAACAATTTATACAAAAACCAGATATAAAACTTTCTGTTAAGCAAACTTTCGGTTTTGATAGTGATATGAAAGTTGGCGCTTTTTCGAAAAAAAATGAATATGTTCCTAAAATAGATGCTGATTATAAATTTGATAAAGATACGACGCTAGCAATTTTGGCAGGTTTTTCTTTTAACAAAAGAGTTCTTATACAAGGGTATCATGGGACAGGGAAATCTACACACATAGAGCAAGTAGCAGCAAGATTAAATTGGCCATGTGTAAGAGTAAATCTTGATAGTCATATAAGTAGAATTGATCTTATAGGTAAAGATGCAATTGTTTTAAAAGAAGGAAAGCAAATTACAGAATTCAAAGAAGGAATACTTCCATGGTCCATTCAAAATCCTGTTGCGCTTGTTTTTGACGAGTACGACGCAGGTCGTCCGGATGTAATGTTCGTAATTCAAAGAATTTTAGAGAGCGAGGGAAATTTTACTTTATTAGATAAAAATAAGGTGTTAGAGCAACACGATTTTTTTAGAATTTTTGCAACAACTAATACTGTTGGTCTAGGAGATACAACAGGGCTTTATCATGGGACTCAGCAAATCAACCAGGGACAAATGGATAGATGGAACATTGTCTCAACTCTTAATTATCTTCCTTTTGAAAAAGAAGTTGAGATAATTTTAGCAAAGAATAAAGGCTTCAACAATAAAGAGGGTAAAGATTTAATTTCAAACATGATTAAAGTAGCAGATTTAACGAGAAAGGGGTTTATAAACGGAGATATTTCTACCGTTATGAGCCCAAGGACTGTTTTACACTGGGCTGAAAATACAGATATTTTTAAAGATAAAGGATATGCTTTTAGAATTACATTTTTAAACAAGTGTGATGATCTAGAAAAAAAAATTATCTCAGAATATTACCAAAGATGTTTTGGTGAAGATTTACCGGAGTCCTCTATTAACGTCACTATATAAAGTGGAAAATAAAAAAGAAAAACTTGATGACTTTAAAACTGCAATAAGTTCAACGGTAAGAACCTTATCCAATTCCCAAAAAATAGAAATCGCGTTTGGAAACGAAAACTTACAATCTAAAAAGAATTCAATAAAATTACCTGATGTTGAGATCGACAATAAATTAAATTATGAAAAAATAAGAGCAATAGCAGATTCAAAATCTTTGAGAATAAGATTTTCAAATTTAAAAACACTCAAGAAGTACGAGCCAGAGGGCAATATATCAAAAAGACTCTATGCAATTTCTGAAAAAATAAGATGTGAAAAAATAGGCACTAATTATTTTAAAGGCGTAAAAGGAAATATTGAAAAATTTTACTATAAAAGAATTTCTGAGTTAGATTTAAAAAGCAGTGAAGATAAAATTATAGAGTCTTTTGAAAACTTTTTAAGAGTAAAGTTTTTAGATTTCAAAAATGAATCACAAATAGATAGAAAATTGAAATCTTATAAAAAAGATTTAAATGATAAATTTAGTGATAAAATTAATAAATTAAAAGATTTAACTTTAGAACAAGAAAAGTTTAATTCTTTGATTTCTCAGATAATTTCTAAGATGAATTTAGATGAAAATAATATAGATAATGAGGAAAAAAAGGACGATGAAACTGGTAAGGACAATAAAGAAGCTAAACCTCAAAAAGACGAACAAAAAGCTAAGGATAAAGAGGAAAAAAATGAGGAAATGTCAATTGATACTGGGGTTCCTGATTTAGAAAATGAGGCAAAGGATACTGATAAAGCTGATGAGGAACTTGAGATAGAAGATAGTTCAAGGCCCGATTTAAAAAAAAGAGGTAATTCAAAATTTGGTGATCTAAAATATAAAACTTATACCGAAGAATTTGATGAAATAATTAAAGCAGAAGAATTAGAAAACTCGGATGAATTATCAAGACTGAGACGTAACTTAGATCAACAATTATTACAGCTAAAAAATTTTATCTCAAAACTTGCAAATAAATTACAAAGAAAATTATTAGCAAAGCAAAATAGGTCATGGAACTTCGACTTGGAGGAAGGTTTGTTAGATACTTCGAAGTTAACAAGAATAATTATAGATCCCTTCAATTCCTTATCATTTAAAAAAGAGAAAGATATTGATTTCAAAGATACTTTAGTAACAATTTTAATTGACAACTCTGGTTCAATGAGAGGAAAACCTATTTCCGTAGCAGCCATTTGTGCAGATATCCTCTCAAGAACTTTGGAGAGATGCTCTGTCAAAGTTGAAATATTAGGATTCACCACAAAACATTGGAAAGGTGGTTTATCGAGAGAAAAATGGATGAAAGATGATAAGCCTACCTTGCCTGGTAGACTTAATGATTTAAGACACATTATTTATAAATCAGCAGATACGCCATGGAGGCAGGCTAAAAACAATATGGGATTAATGCTTAAGGAAGGATTGCTGAAGGAAAATATTGATGGTGAGGCTCTTAAATGGGCTTTTAATAAAATGAGTAAAAGAAAGGAAGAAAGAAAAATTTTGATGGTAATTTCAGATGGCGCCCCAGTTGACGACTCTACATTGTCTACTAATACGAGTGATTATCTTGAGACAAATTTAAAAAAAACAGTTAAATGGATTGAAAGTAAGTCTGATGTTGAGCTCTTAGCAATAGGTATAGGCCATGATGTAACAAGATATTATAATAAGGCAATCAAGATAACAGATGTTCAAGATTTAGGGGATGTAATGATTAATCAATTAACTGACTTGTTCGATGAGAGAAGGAAAAACACTATCCACTAAATTCTTGAAACATTTGTTTCTGAATAATCTTTAATTTTATCAATTAATAATCTGAAAGGTATTAGCATTATTAAAGCTATAAATAATTTTACCGCCAAATCTCCTAAAGCTAAAGTAATCCAAGGAATGCCTGATGAATAAAAGGCGATTGAAAAAAATAAAAAGGTATCAGTAACTGAGCCGAGAGTTGAGGAAATTAGTGGAGCAATAAACCAAATTTTATTTCTTAGTTTATCGAAAATTTGAACATCTAAATTCTGTGCAATAAAAAAGGCAACACCAGACCCGACTGCTATTCTTATTGAAATTATATCTGAAAAATTTGTAGATACTAATAAAGTAAGCAATACTCCAATAAAGAAACCAACATATACTACCTTTCTCGCAACAATTTTTCCATAAGCTCTGTTGGCTAAATCTGTTATTAAAAATGTTATAGGATAACTAAAAGCACCATAGGTTAATATTTTACTTAAACCAAAATATTCAATTGGAAACTGAACTAAGTAATTTGAAGAAACGACTACAATTCCCATAAGAATTGATAGTTTGTAGTATAAATTCATTCTAAGATTTTGAGGAAATTGATGCTTTAATTTTTTTAACTTTTTTTGATAATTGAGAATTTTTGGCAGTTAAGAGGAATTTATCTAAACCGCCCTTGAAATCTACGGTCCTTAAAGCAGCGTTAGCAACGTTAAGTTTTATATTTTTTTTTAAAACATCACTTCTAAAAGTAATTTTTTTTAAATTTGGAAGAAACCTTCGCTTAGTTTTATTTTTCGCGTGGCTAACATTGTGCCCTTTCAAAGGTGATATTCCTGTTAATTCGCATCTTTTTGACATATTTTTTTCCTACAGCTATATAATTATAGTCTTCAAGGCGGTCAAGCGTTAATTCCAACTGCCTCACTTATATTTTTTAAATTTTCCTTTTTTAAAATTGAAATTAACTCTTTTTTCATATCTTTTACTATTCCAGGACCTTTATAAACCATACCAGTATAAAGTTGGACTGCATCAGCTCCAGAACTAATCTTTTCGAAAGCGGCTTCACCAGAGTCAACTCCTCCCACTCCGATTATTTGTATCCTGCCTCTTGTCTCTTTGAAAAATTTTCTAATCAATTTAGTTGCAATTTTTTCTAATGGTTTTCCTGATAGACCTCCAGACTCCATTTTTTTATCATCATATAGCTTTTCCCGATTATTGTCCGTAGTATTTGAAACTATAATACCTTCAATTTTATACTTCATTATTAATTCAATAATTATACTTATTTCATAATCTTTTATATCAGGTGATATTTTTAAGGCTAAAGGTTTTGAAATATTTTTATCTTTTTTGATTTTATTAATGCCAACTAAAAGTTTTTCTAATTCCTTTTGATCGTGAAAATCTCTTAAACCCTCTGTGTTTGGAGAAGAAATGTTAATTGTTAGATAGCCAGCAAATGATGAAAGTTTTGACAAACAAATGTAATAGTCTTCCTCTTTATTTAAGGTGTCTTTGTTTGGGCCAATATTAATTCCTAAAAAACCACTCGGTAAGTTTCCGGCAATTCTTCTAGAAATAGTTTCAGATCCATGATTATTAAAACCGAGTCGATTAATTAAAGCTTGATCTTTTTCTAACCTAAATATTCGAGGTTTCGGATTGCCGAGCTGTCTTTTAGGCGTTATCGTGCCAACTTCTACAAAACCATAACCAAGTTTAAATAATGAATTATAAACCTCTGCACTCTTATCAAATCCTGCAGCCAGTCCAATCGGATTAGGCAACTTTGAATTGAATAACTTTGTTTCAAGCATTTCTTCGTCGTGCACACTAAAAATACTTTTTGGTAAAACATTAAATTTTAGAGATTTAATTGCTAAATCATGTGCAACTTCAGGGTCTAAAGAAAAAATATAGGGTTTAAAAAAAGAAAACATCATTTTATTTTATCATTAATTAATTCGATTGTTTCTTTTAATCCAAAAAAGCTTATAAAAAAACCCATTCTTGGGCCATTCTCTTCACCAAAAACAACTTCATAGATCAGCTTGAACCAATTTCTTAAATTTTTTTCATATCCATTTTCTTTTCCAACTGTGTAAACATGAGTTTGAATTTCTTCTGGAGTCAATGACTGTTCAATTTTCTTCAGCCTTGACACTAAATTTTCTAAAGCTTTTTTTTCTTCTTTGTTGGGTTTCTTAAATTTTTTACTTGGCTCAACTTTATCTTTAAAGTAATTGATTGCATATTCTGTTAGACCATCAAGTATTTTATGGTCTTTTTGTTTAATTTCTGTATGAAATCTATTAATGAACTTCCATAAAATTTCTTTACTATCAGCGTTACTGGATCCTACTAAATTTAATAACATAGAAAAGGGCATTACTATTTTCTCTTTAGGTGGTTTACCGTTATGTACATGCCAAACTGGATTAGTAATCTGATCTTTTAATTCTTGAGAAGGATACTTTTCTATGTAAGATAAATATTCATCAACAGTCTTCGGGACTACCTCGGAGTAAAGTTTTTTTGCTCTTTTAGGATTAGGATACATATATAAAGCTAAACTTTCAGGAGAAGCATATCTTAACCAATCTTCTATCGAAATTCCATTTCCTTTAGATTTTGAAATCTTTTCACCTTTTTCATCTAAAAATAATTCATAAGCAAAACCATTAGGCGGATTTTTACCAAGTATTTTACAAATTTTATTTGATAAAACTGCGCTCTCAGTCAAATCTTTTCCGTACATTTCAAAATCAACATCAAATGTAAACCAACGCATTGCCCAGTCTACTTTCCATTGCAATTTACAGTTTCCATTCATGATATTAGTTTCTAATTTTTCTTTTTTATCTTCGAAAACAACGTTTCCTGTCTTTTTATCCATACTCAACAAAGGTATTTCTAAAACTTTTCCTGTTTTTGGGCAAATAGGAAGGAATGGGCAATAAGTTCTTCTTCTTTCTTCTCTTAGAGTTGGTAAAATAATATTCATTATCTCATCATATTTTTCTAAAACTCGCATTAATGACTCATTAAAAATTCCATTTTTATAATTTTTAGTTGAGCTTTTAAAAGTAAATTCAAAATTGAATTTATTTAAAAACTCCTTAAGCATTTCATTATTGTGTTCACCGAAACTTTTAAACCGATTAAAAGGATCAGGTATTGAAGTTAATGGTTTACCTAAATTTTTTTTTAAAATTTCTTCATTTGGAATATTATCAGGGACTTTTCTTAAACCATCCATATCATCTGAAAACGTGATTAATTCATGGTCAATATTTTGAATATGTTTCAAAGCGTTAATCATCATTGAGGTTCTCGCTACTTCACCAAATGTTCCGATATGAGGCAAGCCACTTGGGCCATAACCAGTTTGAAAGGTGATTTTATTCTTTTTTTCAATAACCGATTTTCTATCCTTAAGAAGTTTTCTTACTTCGACAAAAGGCCAGGATGACGTTGATTGAATTATATTGTTATCAAGCATTATTATGGTTTATTAAATTTTATACGCAAAATACAGACTATAATGTATGATATTAAGTTGAATTTTAGAACTATATAAATAATCTCATTTCAAATGGCTACTAATAAAACTGTCTTCTTTTTAATAGGCATATTATTAATCGTTCTTGGAGCTTCAATGCTTGCTCCCTATTCCTTGCAAATAATTTTTCAAGAAGAGAGTCATAGTTTTATCTCTGCCTCGATTGTAACAGTTTTTATTGGTGCACTTTTTGTATTAGGAAATCTTGAAAAGGAGTTTAAATTAAATTTAAGACAGACTTTCTTATTTTCTTCCCTAGCTTGGCTCATGGTGGCAATTTTTGGTAGTTTACCATTTTTGCTATCAACACAAGAATTTAGTTTTAGTGAAGCTTTTTTTGAGAGTATGTCGGGTATAACAACTACTGGAGCTACTATAATTTCAAATTTGGATGATACCCCTAAAAGTATTTTATTATGGAGAGCTATTATGCAATGGCTAGGTGGTATAGGAATAGTTGTTATGGCAATTACTATCTTACCACTATTGCAGGTTGGAGGAATGCAATTATTTAAAATGGAAGGACCTGATAGCACTGAAAAAATATTACCTCGAACAATCGAAGTGGCTGCAACTATTATATCAATATATGTTGTGTTAACTTTTCTTTGTGGTTTTTTTTATTGGATATTTGGAATGACTATATTTGATAGCATAAGTCATGCAATGACTACAATCGCTACAGGAGGTTTTTCAACACACAATGACTCTATAGGATTTTTTAAAAGTTCAAACATCGAAATTGTTGCTAGTATCTTTATAATTTTAGGCAGTATACCTTTTATTTCATATTTAAAGTTTGCACGAGGAAACAGAAAAGTTTTTTTTCAGGACGTTCAAATTAAAGGTTTAATCTATTTATTAATTTTATCAATTTCAGTAATGTTTTTTTATCTATTGTTTATTGATTATGATAGTGGCTTATTTGATAAAATTAGAATCTCATCTTTTAACGTAATATCAATATTATCTGGCACAGGTTATGTAACAGATGATTTTGGACTTTGGGGAAAATTTTCTTTAATTTTTTTCTTATTTTTAATGTTTATAGGGGGTTGTGCTGGTTCTACTGCATGTGGAATTAAGATTTTTAGATTACAAATGCTTTTAATATTTTTGAAAAATCAAATAAAAAAACTGATTTCTCCAAATAGCGTAATAATTACTAAATACAATAATCAAAAAATTTCAGATAGTTTTATAAATTCAGTCATCATCTTTATTTTTACTTTTTTATTTATTTTTTTTATAATAGCTATGTTATTGTCAATTAGTGGATTAGACTTTATTACATCAATTTCTGGCGCTGCAAGCTCAATTTCTAACGTTGGTCCGGGATTAGGAGATGTAATTGGACCTAATGGCAATTATAATGATATACCGGACCTTTCAAAATGGATATTATCTTTCGGAATGTTATTAGGAAGATTAGAGCTTTTTGCAGTTTTAGTTTTATTCTTTCCATCATTTTGGAGGAATTAAATTATGGAAATTTATAAAAAACAATCGCTTTCAGAAACTTTTAAAGTTTATTTTGATCAAAGAATGATAAAAATTTTACTTCTTGGAGCTATAAGTGGTTTTCCGTGGGTAATAATAGGAAGTAGCCTAAGTCTTTGGTTAAAAGAAGATGGTTTGAGCAGAAGCACTATTGGATGGGCAGGATTAATTTTTGCAGTCTATGCTTTTAATTATCTTTGGGCACCAATTATCGACAGAATAAGAATTCCTTGGTTAACAGAAAGGTTAGGTCATAGACGTGGTTGGATTGTTACCATGCAAACAATCATTTTATTAAGTTTGGTTTGTTGGAGTTTAATAAACCCAACCACAAATTTAGCGCTTGTAATAAGTATAGGTTTAATAATAGCGATAGCTTCAGCTACTCAGGACATTACAGTAGATGCCCTAAGAATTGAGCAAATTGGAGAACACGAAGGTAAATCAATGCAGGCGGGGGCGGCTATGGCTGTTGTTGGATGGTGGACAGGTTATAAATTAGGTGGAGTTATTGCTTTAAATACCGCTGAATTTTTCCAAAATTCAGGGTTTGAAAACTACTGGCAAATTACTTTTTTAGTTTTAGGGATTGTAATTATTGCTTGCAATATTGGTTTAATGTTTATCAGCGAACCACAGCCTGTGAACAGAAAAGAGTCTCAAAGACAAACTGATGAGATGATAGAGTCGAAATTAGGCTCTTCAAATATAATTTCAAAATCTACAGCTTGGTTAGCAGGAACAATTATTGGTCCAGTAATAAGTTTTTTCAAAAAAAATGGTTTTAATATTGCGATAGCTATATTGGGATTTGTTTTTCTTTTCAAAATTGGTGAGGCATTTCTGGGAAGAATGTCAGTCATTTTTTATAAGGAAATAGGCTTTACAAAATCTGATATTGCTCTTTACTCCAAAGGTCTGGGCTGGATTACAACTGTAATTTTTACTTTACTTGGTGGGCTCTTTGCTATTCGCGCTGGAGTTATTAAAGCAATGTTTGTATCAGGAATTTTAATGGCGTCTACAAATCTACTCTTTTCTTTACTGGCTTGGTACGGAAAATCAGAATTATTATTTGCTGTCGCCGTTATCTTTGATGACATGGCGGCAGCTTTTGCAACAGTAGCATTTGTTGCTTTTATCTCTATGCTAGTAGATAGAACTTACACGGCTACACAGTACGCACTCCTTGCCTCTATTGGTACTGCTGGAAGAACTACTTTGGCAGCTTCTTCTGGTGCTTTAGTAGACTGGTTAAATGGTGACTGGTCTATATTTTTTATTATTACAGCAGTAATGGTGATACCGTCTCTTATATTTCTTTATATGATTAAAGATAAACTTCAGTTGAATGACTAAGTATTTTACAAATAATCATACTCTTACAAATCTTTACAAAAAACCTTCTCTTAAATCTGAAATTGTTACGCAAATGATTTATGGAGATAGTTTTTCAATATCAAAAAAAAGTAAAAAATGGTTGAAAATTAAAATTAAGGAAGATGGCTACAATGGTTATATCAAAAACAGAAAATACTTTGAGTATTTAAAACCTACCCATAAAATAAACGTCTTAAAAACGAAGGTTTTCAAGTTTCCAAATAAAAAAGGATATATTAATGAGATTCCATTTGGCTCAAAAATAAAAGTTTTAGAAAATAAAAAAAAATTTTTCAGATTTTCAAAGGGATGGATAAGTAAAAATGATACTAAACCACTAATGTTTAAAGAAAAAAACCCTTTTAGAAAAATATCTATTTTTAAAAATATAAAATATAAATGGGGCGGAAAGTCTTTTAAAGGGATAGATTGCTCAGCTTTAATTCAGATTTTTATGAATTTTAACAACAGATTTTGCCCAAGAGATGCAAAAGATCAGGTCAAATTTTTTAAAAAAAACGTAAAATTAAAAAAGATAAAGAAAAATGATATTATTTATTGGAAAGGTCATGTAGCCTTAGCGCTTTCTAATAAAAAACTTATTCATGCTTATGGCCCAATGAAGAAAACAGTCATTATGGAAATAAATCAAACAATCGAAAGAATTAAAAAGACTGCTAAATTAAAAGTGATTGGAATTAAAAGGCTATAAATAGCAAAGGCAGCTTCAGTCTCCCTCCACTGCCCTTAATAACAATTTAAATGATTCGGCCCAAATATTTAAGACTCTTATTAGTTGAGTGTGGATATAAAAATGGCGGAGAGAGAGGGATTCGAACCCTCGAAACGGTTTCCCGTT
>MDSV01002210.1_pt1 | contig 27625 bp, 31 predicted proteins | sample 810851 | NCBI WGS metagenome assembly MDSV01 (sample SAMN05326640, study PRJNA326480) | marine metagenome | isolation source: seawater | place: Atlantic Ocean: North East | collected 2012 | reverse complement strand
TTTCAATTTTTTTTCGGTATTTGTTTAAAATGCCGATTCATATATCGCTGCAGTGTAAAATACGTCAGTTCTTCACATTCTTGAAATAAATTGAAATAGATATATTATTATTTACTTTTTCATAAATTTATTCCAATTTATTTATAATAATAATGAATAATAATAAATGTATTGAGTGTAGTAAATATATTTATGGTGTTAAAAATAAAGGCATGTTATACAGATGTGGTGATGCAAATGTATGTTCATTAAAATGTTCTAATAACAGATATAAAAAATTATTATTTGTTGACCCAGATCTAGAAGCCCCTATAATTTGGTCTACCGCAAATAATGAATCTTATTATATATTTAATAAAAATAACTCTTGCAATAGAATATTTTTAGAAACAACGCCAAAAATAAAAGCATTAAGCATAATAAAAGAAGAAACTATAAACCATCATAATAATAAATATATACATTATCCCTGGAAATATATTATTATGATAATAATAAAATTTATTAAATTGATAAAATGTTAAATAATTTAATGAAATAAATTAAATTGAAATAAAAATAGGTTTATTACAATATATTAATAATGATGGATAGAACTCCATATAAACTAAAATCATGGGTTCCGGAAGAAAAATTAAATCATAGTATGTTATCTTTAAATCCTAGAGCTATTAGTTTTATTTCAAATAAAATAAAATCAAGTCATTACGATAAAAAATTTAATGCTTTGTGTAAAAATCCGAATGGTCCATTGATATTAACCAAATATATAGACACAATTGACTGGTTTTTCCTCTCTAGTAACCCCAATGCTATCGATATTTTAGAAAATAACATTGATAAAATATATTGGGATGAATTATCAAAAAATCCATATGCTATTCATTTACTAGAGAAAAATATAGATAAAATCAACTGGGATATACTATCTAATAATCCGAACGCCATTAGTATACTCGAAAAAAATATTGATAAAATTAATTGGGTTGAACTTTCTAACAACCCAAATGGTATTAAATTACTCGAACAAAATGAAAGTAAAATAGATTGGTTTTGGTTATCAGACAATCCCAATGCTATTCATTTACTAAAACAAAATATTGATAAAATTCACTGGCCTTCACTTTCATCTAATATTAATGCTATTGATATTCTTAAACAATATCCCGATAAAATTGACTGGGAGATTTTATCTGGAAACAAGAACGCTATTAAATTGTTAGAACAAAATTATGATAAAATAGTGTGGTACAAATTAGCGTGTAATGAAAATGCTATCGATATACTTAAAAATAATATTGACAAAATTAATTGGAATTTAATAACTATTAATTCCAATTCTGGTGAAATAATAGAACAACATCTAGATAAAATAGATTGGTATTGGTTAAGTGAAAATCCGATGATATTTGAAATTGATTATGATCTATTATATAATAGAATATCTACATATAAAGAAGAACTAATGCAAAAAATATTTCATCCAAAAAGAGTATTTTATTACATAGAAAAATATAATTATTGTATTGGATTAGACGAATATGAAAATGATTTATAAAAGCTAATAATTTATGATATTATTTTATATTTCTCAATTAAAAAATATCTTTTATATTTTTTTTTGCTATTTATAGTATATCCATCACATTTTCTTATTGGTGTTAATTTAAAATTAATATTTTTCAGCAACTGTCTAACTATATTAATTACAGGCCATTTCTGATTATTACATGCATTACTTTGTAATGATGTTAATGTTGAAGACGAAAAAAATATTTTTAAACTCGGAATATAATTTTGTATTTCCTTATATTTATCATGACATAACAACGAATCACGTTCTATAACAACCCCTTCCAAATCATTAATATTAGCAACATTAATTGAACATAGTCTTAAAATCTCTAGTATTTTTTCTTTTTTTTCCATTAATTTATAATTATATTAAATTTTATAAATTAATACCTAAATTTGGTATACAATATTCTCCATTTTCTTTCTTTTTCCATGTCCCAATTACTTTTGGTTTATCTACACCACTTAATATATCTTCTGGGCTATATACATTATTATTTTCATCAATATAGTACTGAATGCCCACTATATCCTCATAACGTATTGTTATTTTTTTCCCTTCAGAATTGTTTGTATTATTATTTGATGATATAATACCATTCGGTGTTCCTTTTACATGGGTACCACAATATAATTCGTTTAACTTTTTTCGACGTGTACATTGTTCACCATTGGCTCTACATGCATTACATCTATCATATTCTGGGACTATATTTTTACTACGTTTGCGTTTTTGTAAATCTTTTTCTGTAATAACTATATTTGAATAATCAAATATGTATTTTAAAAATTCACTTTCAATATCTTTATTTGTAAAGACGTTATTATCATTTATCCATATTTGAATATCTTTTTTAAAACATAATTGATGTTCGTCGATTTTTGATTTAATGCGTTTCTCCATTTACATAATATACCTATATTATTTTATATTCAATTTTATTACATATATTATATTAATTTAAAGACAATTAGGATAGTGAAATTTTTGTTCATTTTTATCGGTTACTTTAATTTTTATTAAATTTTCATCCAGAACGTTCAATATTTCTTTTGGAGAAATATTTGTCTCTTCGCAATATTCACTAATATTGTGTTCTTGATAAGATATATCTGTATCGTTACTTAGGACATTTTCTTTGTGTTCTTGATAAGATATATCTTTATTGTTACTTAGGACATTTTCTTTGTGTTCTTGATAACCAATTTCAGAATTAATACAATAATCGCTTGGATTGATGTGATTTTCCAAATCAATAGAGATATCAGAGTATGATTCTCCATCTCTGCCAAATTCATTATCTGAATTATTTTCAATTTCTGATTTATTTTCATTTTCTGATTTATTTTCATTTTCTGATTTAGTTTCATTATCTGATTTATTTTCATTTTCTGATTTATTTTCATTTTCTGATTTATTTTCATTATCTGATTTATTTTCATTTTCTGAATTATTTTCATTTTCTGAATTATTTTCATTATCTGATTTAGTTTCATTTTCTGATTTATTTTCATTTTCTGATTTAGTTTCATTATCTGATTTATTTTCATTTTCTGATTTAGTTTCATTATCTGATTTAGTTTCATTTTCTGATTTATTTTCATTTTCTGATTTAGTTTCATTATCTGATTTATTTTCATTATCTGATTTATTTTCATTTTCTGATTTAGTTTCATTATCTGATTTATTTTCATTATCTGATTTATTTTCATTATCTATGTTTGGTTCTTCAATAGTATTCGGTCCGTTTTCTGAGTTTGATTTTTTCTTTACATTACATTCATTCTCTCTTTTATTTTCATTTTCTGCGTGAATGTTTTGTTGTGTATTATTTATTATTACATTTTTATTATCACCATCAAATACATTATCTTTGGAACTAATACTTGAATTTTCTGATATAATACTATGAGGTGATCTTGATTCTTCGTCTGAACTGATATTAGATATTATTTTAGTTAATTCTGTATTAATCTCAATACTATTATCAATACCTCCAACATATTTCATAATACTTTCTTCGTCGCTTATAATTTTTTTTTTAATTATAGTATCATTATCAGCAATACCATTAGAATTTAATTGTTTTATCATAATATCATCATTTATTATGCCAATATTTAATTTTGCCTTAATTGATAATCTTGTAAAATATTGTCTATGGTGATCATGAAATACTTTTAAGTATCTAACAAACATTTTAATCTTTTCAGACAAAAGAGCATTAGAATATCTATACGAATTAACTAAGTTTCCAATATTAAGACCTTGTTTCGATTGTTGAGTATCATTTTCTAATTCAGAATCTTTAGCTATTCTATATGATTCTAATTCAACAATTGTATTTGTAATATAATCATGTAATTCAATTACCATAGAAAATCTGTAGATTCTAGTTGTATCTAATACCTTGTATACTGGAAAATTTTTTTTTATCAAAATCTTACTCCTAACTGATTCATTTTTAATATCATCTTCAATGTATTTACGAATTAGTGTGTATAATTGATAATATTCACAATACATACGATTATCTATTTTTTTAAACGCATTTCTCATATTATTATATTCAATATCTAATAGTTCATTTTGAAAATGAAAAGCATCAATACCAAACATATATTCAGATTTAGAGTGTGCTTTAATCATATCTGTGTAAACTTTTTTTAAGATATTTATCTTTGCTTTTGTTGTTTCAAATATATTTAAAATATCTCCGCGTAAATTTTTTATAGTTTCGAAATTATGTTTCAATTCCAGCGTATCCTTCATTAATATATAATAAGAAATTTTTATACATATAATATATAATGGCCGATGAACCGAAAAACACACAAAATGACGATACTATTTCTATAGCAGATATAGACGATAATGCTGTCTGGACCGAACATCATGAAAATATATTAATAGAATGGGCCGACAAAGCAACTTGTTACAGATGGTTACATGCAAAATCACATATAGACTATTCAAAGGCTAATACGTGGTTTACGATACCCGTTATTGTTATGAGCACGTTAACCGGTACTGCAAATTTTGCCCAAGATCGATTTCCAGAAAATATAAGACCAACATTTTCAGCTATAGTTGGTTCTGTTAATATTTTTGCCGGTATTCTAACAACAATCCAACAGTTTTTAAAAATAAGTGAATATAACGAAGCGCATCGTGCATGTAGTATATCTTGGGGTAAATTTTATCGTAATATCAAAGTAGAACTAGCGAAAGACCCAAAAGAACGCACCAATGTAAAACAGCTAATAAAAACCCAAAAAGAAGAATTTGACAGACTTATGGAGATTAGTCCTCCTATTTCTGAAAAAATAATTCAAAGATTCAAGAGAGAATTTTGCGATGAAGATAGTCCTAATTACGACGCAGACCTCAAAAAACCAGAAATATGTGGTGCTTTAGAAACTACAAAACATAGTGTTTTTAAAGAGAAAGAAGCTATATTAGATACTGCAACAGCTGCACTTTTTAGCGGTATTGCCAAAAATATCACTTCTAGAAAAAGAAAAGACGTAATTGATGGAATTATTACAAATTTCCATGAAGTAAAGAAACGATATCCGACTGCAGATGAAGTTATGAGCGAAATGGATAATCAAGGAAGTATTGAATTAATACAAAATATATTAAATAGTAGGGAAACAGAAACAGAAGCAGAACAACAAGAAACACATGATGAAAATGTTTGATAATAATATTTTATAAAATATTATTATTATTGTCCTAATTGAATATTTAGCTTTAATTAGCTGGTATATTGAATATATCACTTCCAGTCTCTGGTAAAAATACCCAAAAGATTACTAAAGCAATAAACCATAATAAAAAACTACCATATTTATCAAAACCAATATTTAAAAAGTCAAAAGCAAAGACAACCGCTCCAGTAAAAAATATAACCCCTAGCACACCAGCTATTAATCTATAACCTAAATACATTATATATATCTTATATATTTTTCTAATACTTATTTTATGACTATACTACTTATATCGTCATCGGTTTTAATTGAGTTAGTATTAATATAATGATATGTTAATGGTTTATAATCATCGTATTTGTTTATACAAATTTTATCAGTCTTTATTTTTGATATAATACTATCATATGTCTCAATCCAATTATTATTTATATCTTTTATATCATGTAATATTTTTGTTTTTCCCAAAAATATAGCAAATCTAACTAATCCACCTTCTTTATTTTTACCTTTTTCATCAGAAATTACAACATTATTTAATTTATATGGTAATCTTTTGTAATTCCATACTGCATATTCAATAGCATTTGAATATGATGAAAAATAATAATATGGACCTAGTGAAGCATAGTGTGTTCCTCTAAATACTCCATAAACAACGTTTGCTTTTATTTTATTATAATAATTACCATGATAAGATATTATCGGAGATTCTATTATACTATTATTATTATCTTCTAAATATAATAAACTTGGATTTTTTAAAAATATATTTACAATTGTTTCATCAACTATCATATGTAATGATTTTTTTTTATTAATTATTTCATCACTTATCAAAAACCATAATTCATCTTTTCTTTCTTTGTATATAACCCATTCATCTATTACTCTTGTTTCTATAAAAATTATATTATTAATATAGCCTACATATTTAATAGTAAAATCATAATTTACAAATATTTTATTAATAATATTAATAGCTTCTTTACTTGGAGTGTTCCCATCATATTTGAATTTAATTAATTCTAAAACATCATTATTATTATTATAAAATAAAAATTCCAAGAAAGATTTATTCACACTGCTAATACTATAAAAAATTATACACAACTCATCACCTTTTTTAACATCTGGTTCAGTTTTATTCAATATATTAATTCCTCTGTATTTTACATCGTTATTATTCATATATAAATTTATTTATTTTATATTTTTATGATTTATGTCGTATTCCCTCTTTAATCTTAATATTTCTATTATCTAAAACGAATTCGGCAACATCATTTGAATCTATATTGGGTATTTCATTAAAATAACTTGAAAGACTATCCAATAAATATTTTTTACTTAAAGGAGATTTTACCTTAGTACTAGTGTACATTATTTTACCTTCATTAAGATCAAAACAATCGATTTCATTTTGTTTCATAAATGTAACTAAAGTATCAGATAAATTATTTTTTTGAATACGTCTTGTTTTAATTTCACTTTGTAAAACTTTAATTTCATTATCAACTTTTATCCATTCTTTTACATAATTTAATAATTCTTGTTTAGTTGCCATTATATAATATTTGCGAGTTTTTTATATTATTTATCAATTATCACTTCTTTTGCTATTGTTCTAATTATTTTATTATCTACTTTTTCATCATTACATTCGGTAATACTTTTAACCAAATTTATATATTTATTTCTCCCTTCTTCTGTTATATTCCAATTTGGATTAGCTAATTCCCATTCTTTTATCTTATCTAGTTGTTTTTTTGCAAGAGAATTTATTGCTCCCTTCATGATAGTGTTTTCTTCGTTGTCTTTTTCCCATATATTATTATCTTTTACATATAAAGTATCTCGCTTTATATCACTGCAATGTATCGGTCTTTTATGTAAATCTAACTGTTTTAATTCCCTAATAAATATATTACTGATACTTGATATATAACCATATTGTCTAGTATTATCTAAATCATTTAATTCTAACTTCAAATTTGTTATAAAATCTGTTAAATTAATGGCATCTTTACATTCTTCGTTCAAAAACAAATTCAAATTAAATTTATTATTTATTGTCGTGTTTCCTATTTTTGGTATCATTTCTTTAACCAAACCCATCATTTCGTGATGTTCTAAAAGTATATTCTGATTTTGCGTAACCAATGTTGAAATCATTGTTCTTAATTCTTGTTTTTCCTTATCATTATTTTTAATTTTACAATTTTTTTCATGTCGATTGAAGCTTTGTATATGTTTATATTCTTTTCCACAACTACATGTAAATACATTAGCATATTTTTTGAGCATTTTTGAGCATTTTAACTTTTGATGTTTTTTTGTGGAACAATGTTGTTTGTATAAAAACATTTTGTCACACGAATAGTCACACTTTTCACAATAAAACTTTGGAATATTGTCACTGACATTTTTAAAGCATATTTTTTCGAGCATATTTGTTGTATAATGCTCATAAAAATATGCTTAAATCCTTTGAATTATAGTTCTTTTTTTTAAGTCAAAAAGTTTACCTACATAAATGAATTTTTTATTTTTCAGTATTTTCCTACATATCAGTCTAAAACGAATTTGTAAATTTTTTTTTCAATTCTATTTTACAAAAACTCATTTTGGACATTTTTTTTTTGTCCTTTTTTCAAAAATATTATGAAGAATTAAAAAAAAAATTTACAAATAATTTACAAATAATTTACAAATTTTGTATAATTTTTACAACAAGATCCTTTTTATTACCAGAACAAGTAAGATTTCTAATTTTCAACATATTGCGTAATTCTATTACAGTATGTTTATTGTACAAATCCTTCATTTCTGTAGTCAATTTTATATCTGTCTTTTTGTTTTGTTTTATATTCCAATGTTTTTCACATAATGATCCATATTTACTATCAAATCCATTACAATTGCATAATTTGCCTTTATTTTTACCGGATTTAATTTTCCAAGAACAATTTTTATGATTTAAACAATATATATTTGGTAAAGTAACGCCATTGATTTTTTTAGAAGAGGGGATACATGGAATATAAGGAATAATATTATTAGTAATTTGCCTACAATAAGGGCATTTAATTTGATAATTTTTTAATTTAGTAATCTCATTTGGGTTATAAACTGTTTTTTGTTTAATTAATTCATTGAAAATAGGAATATAATTAAATTTATGATTACAATTCAATGTAATATAATTTTCAGTTAATGGCTTATTTTCTATTAAACAACATTCTGTATCAATTACATTAATATCGTCATCTTTATTAAGTTCGTCAAAAAAATTAATATTATCTTCTGTAATATAGTTCATTTATAATTAATAATATATATAAATATCTTTATATATATTAATGACTTCTAAAGAAATATGGGGCAATGCAGTGTGGTACTTATTTCACACATTGGCTTATAAATTAAAAAATAAAAATCACATTCCAGAATTAGTTGTACAAATAATAGAAATATGTAATAATTTACCTTGTGAAATATGTAGAGGACATTCGTTGGAATTACTAAAACAAAGTAATATAAAGAATATTAATGATAAAAATCAATTAATAAATTTTTTATTTGAATTTCATAATATCATTAATAAAAAAATAGGCAATCCAATATTTACTATAGATGAACACAATCAATTATATTCACGTGCAAAAACAGTTGATATAATTAAGAATTTCATAAAAGTTATGAAATTCCAAAAATATAATGAAAAGAGATTATTACAATCATATCATCGTAATAAGTTTATTAGAAATTTTACAAAGTATATTGATAACAACATTAACGAATATACTTAATTAGTAACCACTATTTCACCATTTTTTGTAGCTCTGCATTTAAATTTTTGATTAGTTGGTTTTGAACAATAAGGTTTATTACTATCAAATTCTGTAAAAAATAATAAATCATGGAGTTTACTCATTGTTAGAGCTAGGTACCACACAAAACCCAAAAACCCACCAACAAGTATTCCAAAAAAGGACCCACCTTTACTTGTACAACCATTAATATTTTTAACTATAGCATCAATGCCTATTAATAATATCATAGTTGTAATTAATAATAAATTCATTTGTTTGTTCTGTATCATAGGCGCAAGTAAATATATAAATGTAAATGACAAATACATACTACTAGGAGATGGGTTTTGGTTTTGCCATATATCAAGATCAATAAGATTGCAAAGAGCAGGTAAAGGCGATGAAGGTGATGATTGATCATTCGACTTCTGAATCACCCCACTAATACCATAATTAACAAATGAAGCTAGTAGTATTCCAGCTAAATATACAATTCCTTTCATATTAAGATTGAATAAAGAAAGCATCACTAGAAAGAATGTAATTAATATAGGTGACAATATCGAAATTAATTGAATCATATTACTAAGAGTGAATGATGTTCCGGGTATAATAGCCATTATATATATTAATAATATATTAATGATAATATGTTTGTTATTCAAATATTATATTTAAAACATTATTTATATTATCAACACTAATATAATTTATATAATTATATTTTTCGTATTTTTTTTTAAATTTCATAAAATCTACTTCATTATCTTTTGGATATATAAATGTTGTAACCCCAGACTTAATCCCTCCTAATAATTTAACATCTAAACCACCAATACCAGTTATATTTCCTTGTAGACATATTTCGCCAGTAATTGCGAATGTGTTTTTTATTTTTTTTTTTTTTAGTAAACTATATATTGCAATAGTTATTGCAACACCTGCAGACGGACCATCTTTTGGTGTAGCTCCTTCTGGTAGATGAATATGAATACCTTGTGTGTTTCCTAATTCTTTATTAATTAAACTTTGTTCATCGGAAGTTAAAAGACTCCATGCTAATGATTTTGCTACATTCATACTTTCCTTCATTACGTCGCCTTGCATACCGGTTAATTTTAACTCTAAAAAAGTATTAGAGGGGAAATAATTACACTCAATATATAATATCCCTCCTTTACCTAAGGAATTTGCCCATAAGCCATTAATTAATCCTATTTTACTTTCTTGATATATTTGTTTACGATTAATAGAATCTTTATGAGATAAATATTTATTTTTAATATCATTTATTGTTATTTTAATAGGAATAGAAACATTGTAATATTCATTCATTATTGTTAAATTTAATTCACCTATTATTTCAAAAAATAATTCTTTTAATTTACGTACACCAGGTTCATTTGTATATTCTTCAATAATATATTCAATAACATCATCGTCTATTTGAATAATATCTTGCAGTCCCATATTTTCGTAAATTTCTTTTAAAATAAACTGATTTGATATTACTATCTTATCTTCAATGGTTAAATAATTAAATTTAATTCTATGTATTCTGTCTAATAATATGCGATCAACTAAAGAAGCATCATTATAAGAAAAAATAAATAATACTTTTGATAAATCTAAATCTATACCATTAAAATATTTATCTTGGAAACAATTATTCTGTGTAGTGTCTACTAAATGTGTTAAAATACCAATTATTTCCTTCCCTTGTTCAGTTGTACTTATTTTATCTAATTCATCAATAAATATAATAGGATTCATACATTTTTTTTCTATTAATATATCTACTATTCTTCCCCAATTTGAACCAACATATGTGTAATTATGACCATCTAATATGCTACCATTTGAAGAACCTCCAATAGCAATTAATGAAAAAGGTCTAGCTATATTATTTTCATCTAATAAGCATTTGGCTATCCCTTTTTTTGCTAATGATGTTTTTCCGACACCGGGTGGCCCTTCAAAACCAAAACAATAACCAGTTTGTTTACCATTCACCCACTGCCCTATAATGCGCTCTATATGTCTCTTAGCATCATTATGACCATATACAGCACTATCTAGTATATTATGTATATTTGACATATAAGAATTTATATAATCAAATTTATTATTTATTGTGTTAATATATTTGTATATAGTATCAATATAGTTATATTTGGTATTAATTAATATATCAGTAATATATATATTACTGCATATTAGATTATCATTTTTTTTATAGAAATTAAAAAACTCATTAATATCTTTAATTAAATTTATGTATTTTTTTTTAGAAATATGTATTTTTTCATAATTTATTTTATATTTTTTTATAAAACAATTAATACTTTTAATTAAAACTAAAATATTTTTTTTATTATCTGTTTGTAAGTTAATATTTATACCTTTAATAATATTAGTGTTAATATTGTAATTACTTAAAATATTTATATTTTTTTTTAATTCAATGGAAGTGAAAATATTATTATATGATAAATCTTTAATTTTTATATCATTCTCTATAAGTAAATTAATAATTATATTATGTTGTTTATTACAAAAAGCAATAACATTCATAATTTCCTCTTTTTTGAAAATGCCAAATGGTATTTTCAATAGACCTTCAATATATTGTCTTGCTTTCGACCCAGAATCGTCATTTTTAGCCTTAACTTCTTTAAGTTTCAACAAAGCTTTTTCTTTTACATTATCATTTGTCTTTATCAAATAGATTTGTTGCTCTAAATCTATTTGAGTATTATCAAATTTGGAAGAATTGTATTTAACTGACATATTCATAGCTTCCTTGAAATAATTTTTAATAACCCAAGGTAAGCTATCAAATAATAATGTTTGTTCATTTGTATCTATAATTTGATTTCTATCATTAGTTAATAAATCATATAATAAATAAGCAAGGAAAAGCGAATCATGGTCATTACTATTAAACAACAGATGAATAATAGTAATACGTTGATTAAATAAATTATCTTTTAAAAAATCATTAGTAAGTTGAGTTATTGTTTTATTTTTAAGAATATTAATATTATTAAAATAACTATTAATATGTTGAATTATATTAATATCTTCATATATAAGTAAATCTTTAATAGTCAAGCATGAAATAAATCTATCAGAATATTCTATTGTAAAATTATTTTCAATTAAAATTTTTTTGAAGCTATTTAATTTTTTTTTTATATATTCATAATTCAAAAAATCTATTGACAAATCATCTAATATACCAGATAAAGTAATACTTTTCTTTTGATCTTGTAAATATATTATTAATTTTATACCATATACTTTAATTTGAAAATTGTCACAAGTTTCAGACAAATCAATGCATTCTAAATTATTAATATAATTTTCTTTACTGCTTTTAATGCTATAGCTAATGGGATGAAAATGCTTAGAAATAATATCATATTTATTACTATCATAATTTTTAAATTTTACATTAATATCATTATTAGATATAATAAAAAATAAATCATCTAATGTATTACATCCAAATGTTTGCAGTAAATCGTATAATTGTTTATTAATTTCTTTAAATTTGTTTTCATTATATTTACTGGTTAATAATGTTAGGGATGTAAATATTAATTTTAATTTATTTATGCAAATATTTAGTTCGCTAGCACCATATATATCCATTATTTTGTAATTTTGAATAGCTAATATAGTTTTTTTTATAATTTCTTGTAATTTATATATGTTTTTATAATTACAAGTATTTTTATCTGTCATATATATATTTTGTAAATAAAATATAGTAGAAATAATTTAAAAATATATTTAATATAAAAGTAATGGGTATACCTAGTTATTTTTCATATATAGTTAAAAATTATAGAAAAATATTAGTTTCTTATAAAACAAATATAATTACCATCGATAATTTGTATATGGATTGTAATTCTATTATTTATGATATAGTATATGAATTAGAAAACAATGATAGTGTAACATGTAATGACATAGAAAGTAAAATAATAGCCTTGGTATGTAATAAAATAAAACATTACATTAAAATAATTAAACCAGTAAATAATGTATTTATTGCGTTTGATGGCGTAGCACCATATGCTAAAATGAATCAGCAGAAATCGCGTAGATATAAAACTGGCTATGAGAATAATATTTTAACAAGAATGGGAGTTAAAAAGAATAAAAAATTCGATACTGTTTCAATAACACCCGGGACAGAATTCATGTACAAATTGAGCAACATTATTAAAGAACAATTTAACACTTCAATAGAATTTAATATTAATAAAATGATAGTATCTACTTCACATGAAAGCGGTGAAGGGGAACATAAAATATATAATTATATTAGAAATAATAAGGAAGAACATAAAAATAAAACAACGGTAATATATGGTTTAGATGCAGACTTGATTATGTTAACTTTAAATCATTTGCATATCGCAGAGTCTATGTATTTGTTTCGCGAAACACCTTATTTTATTAAAAGTATCGACAACACATTAAATCCAAATGATAATTATCTATTAAAAATACCAGAATTTGCAAAGGTACTATCTCTTCAACTTAATGATAATAATAAGAATAATTATAATGATACTCGTAGTGGTAATAATGGTGATAAATATAATCGTGTAATTGATTATATATTTTTGTCATTTTTATTGGGAAATGATTTTTTACCACATTTCCCAGCACTAAATATAAGGACTACTGGAATAGAGAGAATAATGGATGTATATAAAAATTTATTAAGTGGAACTAATAATAATTTGATTAAAAAGGGAAAAATACAATGGAAATATTTTAGAAAAATAATGTTAGAACTGGCAAATAATGAAAATGATATGATAATAGAAGAATATAAGATAAGAAATAAACAAAGTAGATCAATAGTAAATCGTAAATTAGATATGGAACAACATTTACAATCTATACCATTATTTGATCGTGCTGTTGAAATGTATATAAATCCATATGAGAATGGATGGAGAGAGAGATATTACCAAAAATTATTTAATATTGACATAGATAATGATAAATGCAAACAAATATGTATAAATTATCTAGAAGGACTTGAATGGACATTTGAATATTATAAAGGCGATTGTAAAGATTGGGAATGGAGTTATAAATATAACTATCCGCCATTAATAAGTGATTTGGTAAAATATATCCCTTCTTTTGAAACATATTTTTTAAATAATAACCCAAATAAACCAGTAGATCCACTAGTTCAATTAAGTTATGTTTTACCAAAAAAAAGTTTGTATTTAATACCGAATGAATTATCCAATCAATTAGATAGTAAATTTACGGAATATTATAAAGATAGTTATTATATTGAGTGGTCATTTTGCAGGTATTTATGGGAAGCACATATTGATTTACCAAATATAGAAATCAAAGAAATAGAGAAAATAGTTAATAATTATTGTAAAAAGATAAAAACATGATATAAAAGAATAAATATGTAATTATATACATGTCTAGAGAAATTATAGAAGAATTAGATGTAGATGAATTTAAAAATTTATTAAATAATAGTGGAAGTAATATAATTATTTTAAAATTTTCTGCTGATTGGTGTAAACCATGTAATAAAATTAAACCATTGGTAAACGAATGGTTTAATAAATTATCAAATAATTTCATTATCGCCGATATTGATATCGATAATACTATGGATTTATATTATACATTAAAAACAAAAAAAATGGTCAATGGAATACCATCTATTTTAGCATATTATGGTAATACACAAAGAGATTCAGATAAATGGTATATACCATCTGATTCGGTTGTAGGTGGAAAAGAAGACGAAGTAACTAGTTTTTTTAATCGATGCCAGATAAAAGCAGCAACAATGTAAACATAAAATATAATTGATATTTATTGTATAATTGATATTTATTGTATAATTGATATTTATTGTATAATTTATACAATAAATAGTATAATTTATACAATAAATAGTATAATTTAAAAAAATAATATTTTATATGGATAAAATAGATTTAAATATTAATAATTATGAATTATCGGATTTATTAAAATTATTTAACTTGTCATATAATTTTACAGAAGTAGAATTAAAGAATGCAAAAAAAATAGTATTGAAAACTCATCCAGATAAGAGTAAGTTATCAAAAGAATATTTTTTATTTTTTTCAAAAGCATATAAAATAATATATTCGATATATGAATTCAGAATAAAAGGTAATGGTCCTACTGAATATATAACAGATGAAAATGAAAATCAAGTTATAAAAAATATATCAAAGAAGGAAAATTTTAATAAAATATTTAATGATTTATTTGATAAGTATAACGTAAATGACGAAGAGATTGAAAATGGTTATGGCGATTGGTTGAAATCAGACGATGATATAGATAAATCAGTAACTACTAAAGAGAATATGAATATAACATTTAATAAAATGAAAGAAAGTGCGAGTAAAACAATAGTAAATAATAATTATGAAGAAATAGTAAGTATGAATTATAAAAGTTTAACTGGAAACGCACCAAGAATGTATAGTTCGGATTTATTTAGTTCTTTGCCATATGAAGATTTACGAAAAGCACATGTTGAAAATGTTATTCCGGTAACAAATAAAAATATTAAAATTTTTAAAAATATGGAAGAGTTACAAAAATATAGGGAGACGCAAACTATTAAGCCTTATAGTATGGCAGAATCAACAAATATATTAAAAAAAACAAAAGAACATGACCTACACGATAGTACGGAACGGGCGTATAAATTAGCAAAACAAGACGAAATGTATAAAGAAATAAATAAACAATTTATGTCAAATTTGTACAAGTTAACAAATTAGAAAAAAAATTTATCAACCGGTTATAAAAATAATAAAAATATATATACTAATGATATATACTAATGATATATATAATAATATAAAATTATTATATATATGAACAAATTAAATGTATTTGCAATGTTTATAGTTTTATTATTTACTGGAATTGTATATGCCGATTTCAAAAAAAAATTTTTAGAAAACGATGAAGAAAGAGATTATAGATTGGTTAAAAAATATTTATTAAATGATACAAATTTAGCGTTAAAAAATATACCAAATAGCAAATTACCAATTATATGGATTCACACTAAGTATGATATTAATGCTCGCAATTGGTTAAGTTTTGGTTCACGCAATACAAAAAATTTAAACCAACCATACAAACATCTACTGAATAAGTCTATTATTGATAAATGTGGATGCGATTTTAATGTATGTTTAATAAACGATAATTCGTTTATTGATTTAATACCAGAGTGGAATATAGATATTAATCTAATATCTGATCCTATTAAAAATAATATAAGAACATTAGCATTAGCACGTATATTAGATAATTATGGTGGAATAATAATCCCAGATTCATATTTATGTATAGAAAATATTAAATATATTTACGATAAAGGGGTGTGTAATGATAAAATGTTTGTCGGCGAATTGTTCACAAAAAACATTAATCATATAGAAGATAAATTAACAGAAAGAAAACATTATCATGCTAGTCCAAAATTTATAGGCTGTAATAAAGGTAATGAAATGATTAAGAAGTACATAAATTTCTTAGAACATTTAATATCAATGGATTCAACGGATGAATCAACATTTAATGGTGAAATAGAAAATTGGTTAAATGATAAGGTGATAAAAGACGAAATAAATATTATAACAGGTGAATATTTGGGAGGACGTGATAAAAATGGTAAAATAGTAACAATTGATCAATTGATGGGTGATAGTTATATTAATTTTCATGATAATTTACAAGGAATATATATATCAGATGATGATATAATACTAAGATCAAAATATGCGTGGTTTTCAAGATTATCACCAATGCAAGTGTTGGAAAGCAATACAATAATAGGCAATTATATATTATTAGTATCTGAAAAATCTTGTAGTTCTGAAAAATCTTGTAGTTCTAGTAAATCTTCTTCTGATAATTCTGGTAATTTTGGAAATTCAGTAAGAATATAATATACTGGTTCATATTTTGATTTATTATAGATACATTTATTAATATATATAATATTATTAGCCTTGCATATTTGTCTAATAATAGTTATAAATTTATTAAAATTATTAACACCAGATATATATTTATATTTAGAACAATGATAATAATTTTTTAAAAGATTACAAAACGGAACAATTAAATCGTGAAATTTTAATTTATTATAAGAGGCTTTATTAAATATAATATATTTAACTTCAGTTATTTTACATGTGAGACAAACATTATATAAAAATTTATAAAATATATCATTTGGTATAAGTTTTTTAAATATTTGATTAGACATATTCTAATTAATTGTAGAAATTAAATTATTAGTAAATAACGCAAGTTCTATTTCATCTTCATGAATTTCATTAAATATAGTAATATATTTACATATATGTTGAAAAATAATGTATTTTTCTTCTTCTGATAATTGCTTGGTAATTTTAACAAATATAAAATAATTATCAAGAACGTCCATTACAGAATATCCTTTATCAATCAAATCATATAATATTTTAATTGAATTACTATAGTCCTTATGATTTCTCCATAAATTAGTATATTTTTCTAAATCTGTAAAACATATATTAGTACAAACATTTATAGCTATTTCCATATTAATATTACATTCAAGTAATTTAAATTTTTCTAAGTAATTAACTAGTATTTTAACAGAATTATTTGATATAGATATAATAAATTGTTCAGCATCATCATTTACAATAATATTTTCTATTTTACATATTCGTTTCATTATTTTAAGTAAATTTTCATCACGAAGAGCTTTTATTTTAATAGTATTAATACGTGATTGTATACTTTCAATAATTTTATTGGTATTACTGCACGAAGCAATAAAATGAACATTATGACTATATTTATCTATAAAGTTTCTAAAAACTTGTTGGCTCTGTTCATTAATCATATCTAAGTCGTCTAATATTAAAATTTTTTTTTTACCAGCGATACTACAAGACGTTTGGCAAAAAATTTTAACTTCATTTCTATAGTAAGCGATCCCTTGTTCTTTTAATGAATTAATATACATAATATTATCATTGTTATTAATATCATGATAATATTCTCTCAATAATGCAGAAATAATAGATGATTTTCCAGAACCAGAATTACCTACAAATAATATATTAAGATTATCCATTTGAATAAGTGTTTTAATTAAATCAAGTAATTTTTTATTAATTTCAAAATCTTCCAAGTATAGAGGTTGATATTTATATATAAAAGGTAAATCCATTTAATTAATTCGTAAATTATTATTTAAGTTTATGTCATTAACTTATATTAATGGACGAATCAAATGATTATTATAAGTTATTGGGGGTTGATAAAAATGCAAAACACGACGAAATTAAAAAGGCATATAGAAGATTGTCATTAGAAAATCATCCAGATAAAAATGGCGGTAACGAAGAAGCTACCAATAAATTTAAACTTATTAATGAAGCGTGGGGGGTATTACAAGACGATAATAAAAGAAAACAATATGATATGGAGAAATTATTTGGTATTGATAGTACAAATACAACAAACGTGAATCCAGAAGATATACTAAATCAAATATTTGGTGGTGGTGGTGGTGGTGGTGGTGGTATATTTAGTAATTTAGGTGGCGGCGGAATATTTAATGGTATGCCAAGAAGTTTTGATAATGTAGAAACGCATTTTTTTCATGTCGGTGAAAATGGTATACATAGAACAAACCCAACTGCGATAATTAAAAAGGTAAAAATTTCTATCCAAGATGCATATACTGGGTGCAATATACCAATAGAGATTGAGAGATGGATTCAAAATGGAAATACAAAGACACGAGAAAATGAAACATTATATGTTAAAATACCAAAAGGAATTGACGAAAATGAGATAATAGTTCTGAAAGAAAAGGGTAATATATATAACGATATAAATAAAGGTGATGTAAAAATATTTTTATTAATAGATAATAAAACTGATTATACACGCGTTGGGTTAGACTTAGTATATCAGAAATCTATAACATTAAAAGAAGCTTTATGTGGTTTTTCATTCAATATGAAATATATAGATGGTCGAAATTTTCAAATAAACAATGGTGTTGGTAATATTATTACGCCGAATTATAAAAAAATAATTCCAAAAATGGGTATGGAACGTGACGATAATGTTGGTAATTTAATCATAGAATTTACTATTATATTTCCAGAATCGTTATCAAATGAGAAAGTAGATATTTTAAAAGATAATTTATAATATAGTTATTATTTTATTACATATATATACCTATATACCTATATATATATACATATATATATACATATATATATATATATGTCTATTATCAAAATTAAAAACGGTTCAAGGAGAGAAATAAATGGATGGACGCATATTGTAATTAAGGGATCTCCATATGAAAGAGGTTATGCTAATGGTTATTTAGTCGCAATGGAGTTAAAAGATGTATTTCGTATATTAGATTTTAGTTTGATGGATACTTATGGTTTTTCTCGAGAATTTTTTGCCGATGTTATAGGTGAATTATATGGAACTAGAATAAAGGATAATTATCCTGAATTTTATGAAGAAATTAGAGGGATTAAGGAAGGTGCTAATGCAAGAAAAGTTAATATATCAATGGATGATATTATATTATGGAATTGCAATTATAGTATTGGATATATTGCTGATTATATACCAAAATTGGTTGTAGATAATGAAAAATTAAATAAAAAATATGGTTATTTATTTGAAGGCAATAAATTAAGTGATGTAAAAACTATAGATTATGGCATGAAAATTGATAAATGTACCGGATTTATTGCAGTTGGCGACTTTACAAAAGATGGAAAAATAGTATGTGCACATAACACATTCGATTTTTTTGTCGAAGCTCAACATTGTAATATAGTTGTTGAAATAAAACCAACAAAAGGACATTCGTTTATTATGCAATCGCCACCAGGTCATATTGCAAGTGGAACAGATTATTTTGTAAATAGCAACGGATTAATATGCACGGAAACAACATTAGGAGGCTTTAATGTATTTGAATTAGGAGATCCTATTTGTTGTCGTATTAGAAATGTTGTTCAGTATGCAAACACTTTGGATGATTGTGTAGAGATGTTAAAAAAAAATAACGGGGGAGATTATGCAAATTCGTGGTTATTTGGAGATACAAAATCTAATACGATTATGCGTGTAGAATTAGGATTAAAATATGTTAAGGTCGAGAAGAAAAAAAACGGATATTTTGTCGGATTTAATGGACCAACCGACGATAGAATAAGAAATTTAGAATCTAAAAATACTGGCTTTGATGATATTAGAAGACATCAAGGAGCTCGCCGCGTAAGATTAACCCAACTTATGAAAGAACATAAAGGGAAAATAGATGTCGACATTGGCCAAAGAATATTAGCAGACCATTATGATGTTTATCTTAATAAAGTAAATCCTAGTTCAAGGACGTGTTGTAGTCATTATGAATTGGATAATCGTGAATATATGTCACAGAGCGACAGACCCAAACCATACCAACCATTGGGTGCTCTAGATGGAATAGTAACTGATACTGTACTCGCTAAGAAAATGGGATTTTCGGCACGATGGGGTACTTCATGTGGTATGCCATTTATAGCAAAGGATTTCATTAAAGCACATCCACAATGGGATCATTTAGAACCATATATGCCTGACCGCCCATCGCAACCATGGACTACTTTTACGGGTAAAGTTAAAAAACCTAAAACGACACCACGTAATAAAAAGAGCAATAACTCTACACGTAGAAAGTAAATAATATAATTATAAATAATATTAAATATATTTATAATTAATATAAAAACCCTAGCCATAAATATAATATATGACTACGATTAAACGTATTAGTGCTGATTTAAAAGAACTATTAGATAATCCACCAGCAAATTGTTCAGCTGGACCAATAAACGAAGATAATTTATATGAATGGCAAGCAACGATATTGGGACCACGTGATAGTCCATATCAAGATGGGGTATTTTATTTGAGTATCAATTTTACACAAGAATATCCATTTAAACCACCAATTATTAAATTTCTTACAAAAATATATCATTGCAATATTAATTCAAAAGGATCAATATGTTTAGATATTTTAAAAAACGAATGGAGTCCAGCACTCACAATAAGTAAAGTGTTATTGAGTATATGTTCATTGATGACTGACCCGAATCCAAGTGATCCTTTCGTAACAGAAATAGCAAATTTATACCTCAATGATAAAAAACTACATAACCAAAAAGCTAGAGAATATACTATTAGGTATGCATGTGATACTAACTAATGCGTTTGGTAGGTATAGATGCTGAAACAACATAGAGAGAATTTTCCGTAATAATAATATATTCGTTTTCAACTTTAAAAATTTTACCAATTGGTGATGTATATTCATCTTCACTTTTAACTAATAATTTTTCACCATCTTCTTTTACCCCAATTAAAACAGATTTATCTACAGAATTAGTCCAATAATCCATCATAATGGGTCTATCTTCTACTATAGCAATTTTTGCAGCATGTTGTAAGCACGTATTACTCGGTGCAGAATATTGTGATTCGCTAGTCATTTATATACTATTTTAAATACACGCTTTAAATACTTATATTTGCAAAAATTAAATAACAATAAAATATAATGAATTTAGAATTAAAAAATGAAAATACTTATAAATTAATATTAGAAATATCATCAATAGATATTTTCAAAAAATATCAAGATATTATTGAAGAATATTTTGATAAATATACCTTTTATTTTGTAGATGACACATATAATAAGTATGTAAAACTAAAAGGAATAAATAGTATAACTAATATTTTCAAAATTATATTATATAATACAAATAATATTGAATTAGTTTGCCACCACACGAGAAAAGCTCTAACATATTATATAAGTTTTATAGAACAAATATCTAATAGTAGTAATAATTATTTAAATTTAAATGTAAACGACGCAATTATGTTTATATATAATAAAACAATATTCGATTTGATTAGGAATACAGATAAAAAAGAATCTATTAAAATACAAAATGTTAATACGTTAATATCTTTATTTAACTACGGATTATTGCATATTATCGATAATAAAAAAGAATATAAATTTGTAAAAGAATATATTTCTATTATTAGTAATAATAAAAAATATAAAACAGAACTAATTATTAAAGACTACTTAACAATAATAGAATTATATAAAAATTTAATAGATTTCAATAAGAAAAAACATAACAATGACATTACAATAGATGTGTTTAAGGATATTAATATTTTTGTTAAAAGTTTACAATCTAAGAGACAAATACAATTTGAGAAAATTCAACAAAAATTAAAAACTATAACTAATTGTTATAATGTTAAAATAATACTAAATTGACATTTTAAACGGAAATAACAATAGATTTTTTTCTATGTTTTTTTTCTGTTTTTTTGTCACCATTATTATGTAGTAAACAATTAGAAATAAATATATTTTTATATTCATCTTCTAACATATTTTTAACAAATAGATAAATAATATTTAATATGTCTTGACAACATTTACCAACGATTAGTACACTACCAGTTCTAAATATCATAAATGAAATTTTTAGATCATCGTCGTGATTTTTAATACCATTTTGTATTAAATTATCTTTATTGAAGAAGAATTGACATTGAATACCGGGATATGAACATGGGTCATATGAAGCGCTTATTTTATATTTATTTTTAAGTATATTAAACATCGTTTCTCTATTTATGTAATATCCACAGTTAAAATTAGAGTTAATTAAAACTGTTTCCGTTTTTTCATTAAGAAATTGTAATTCGGGTGAAATAAAAGGAGAAATAATTTCTATTAAAATGGTGAGCGCTTTAATTAACAGTTCATCGTCTTTAATACCAGGAATTTCTAATTTACCTGTATTAAATATTTTAATATGCAATTCCCTAAAAATTTTATTATGATAGATTCTAACTATTACAACAAAACAATTGTAAAATGCACCTTTTTTTTTACATTTGTAACTAATAATATCTTTTTTATAAAGACCAATGCTAATTTTTCTAATATCTTTATATTTGATTCTACCATGTGTGTTTACTATGCGCGTAATAATATGTTCATCTACGTAATAGTTTTTATCTCTTTCCTTTTGTAAATTTTCATTTAAAATATCAAACTCTTCTTTACTATTTGAATTTAGTTTCATTTGTTTTTTAATAATACCTTCTTTTGGGTCATGATATGATATTATTGGTATTTTCCAAAAAACATCATTTAGCTTAATTTTATGCGATAAATAAGATATTTTTGTTTTTGTAGAAATATACAGCGGGGATGATTTAGGTTTAATATTGTGGGAAGTATCAGTTATTTTAGAAGCTTTATCGTTACTTCCACTGCAAAAATTATCCCAGGCTGTATCTATGTCAATCATTATGTATTTACATATATTCTCTTTAAGTATATCTAATTCAATTATTTTCTAAATATATTAAAATGGAAAAAAATTCTGTAACATCGACTGCCTCAACAAATATCATTATTAATCATGATATAATAAGTAAAATAAATGGTATACAAAAAGATATTAATATACCAAATACATTATATGGTATATCAAATTCTATTAAAATACCACAAACTAAATTAAATAATGAATATTCACTTAATAAAAATTTTTTTGATCCCAATGAATGCTCTCCTCCAAACGAATGGAATAATAGATTAAAGAACCGAATTAATAATTATTTCTGAGAGAGGAAAAAATGTTGTAGTCGATGAACAAAATAATATTTTAAAAAATTATTATTGTTACTAGAAATATGAATTGTAAATTCAATAAAACATAAAAAATCTTTATTTATGTAATGACTTTTGTATCTTATTATATAATTAAAATAATCTTTAATGAAATGTTTTTCTTCGATATTATAGTTAGAACATATATCATCAATATATTGTATTGATAATTCTATATCACAATCACATGTCATCATTTCTGTAAAAGTTTCCCAAATACTATAATTAATAGCTTTTTTTGTTAAACAAATATGTTTGTTTGCCTGTATATAATTAATCATACTTCTTATGTCAGACTTATATAATTCTTGAATAGATACTAATGTTTCATTGCTAAAATTTAACTTTTCATTAATAGTAATTTTTTTTAAAAAAGATATGATATCATTTTTTGGTAATTGATTAAATCTTAGTCTCATAAATTCGTTTTGTAGTGATTCATCAATCCTTGTGATATAATTACATATTAAACAAAATCGAACATTATTATTAATGCTTCGCAGCAAGTATTTCAACGCTTGTTGTGCATTTTTTGTCATGTAATCAACTTCATCAAGTATTACAAGTTTTGTACCGGTTACAAATAATGTTTTAGAATTTACAAAACAATTTATCTGGTTTCTAATTATATCGATACCTCTTTCATCAGATGCGTTCAAATGTATAGTTAAACATTTTTTTGCTGCATTATCATTATGATATTTATTTACTAAATTAATAATGGTTGTAGTTTTACCAGTACCGGGAGGACCATATAACAATAAATTAGGAAGTTTTTTTGTTTTAATAATGTTGTTTAATATTTTTTTATTGATGGAGTCAAGAACAATATCATCAAAATGTATTGGGCGATATTTTTCTACCCATGGACTTTTAGAATCACACATAATATAAAGTAGTTAATGTTATTATATTTAATATGTAAATGAAATAAAAATATAAATTATACAAAAATATATGTTTTATGATAATAATGAATCGGGGTACTTAGAATTATTCATAGGACCAATGTGGTCTGGAAAGACAAGTGAATTAATTAAAATATATAAAAAATATAGCTTTATAAATACAACTATAACTAGTATAAATTACATCGAAGATAATGTAAAAAATATTGTATCTCATGATAATATTGAAATTGCTTGTGTATCATTTAAAAAATTAAGCGAATATAGTGATATTTTAAACAATAAATTAACAAATGATTTTATTAATAATAAAATTTTTCTAATAAATGAAGCACAATTTTTTGAAGATATAGTAGAGTGGGTAATTTGTGCTGTAGAAACTCATAAAAAAAAAATATATTTATGCGGATTAGACGGGGATTATTTAAGAATGAAATTCGGAAAATGGTTAGACCTAATACCTTTTTGTGATAAAGTGACAAAATTAAATTCTATTTGTGGTATATGTAAGAAAAAATATGCTATATTTACAAAACGTATTAGTGAGGAAAAACAACAACAAATATTAGGAAGTTATAATTATATACCAGTTTGTAGAATATGTTATAGTTTAAATATATAATAAAAGTATTTAAATTGAATAATACTAATATTAGAATATAAATATGGTAAAAAAATCTGTCAATGAAAGTATTGATAAAATTCCTAAGAAAAGAGGACGTAAACCGAAAGGAGGGAAAATAATAACAAAAATAGAATCCCATGAAAATATTGTTGTCCCAGAACCAAATATAATATTACATTTAAAGTGTAATATGAATGATATTGATCTAACAAATACATCAAAGGAACATATGGAATCATATAATTTTAATAACGAATTACATTATCAAGAAATAAATGGGAAAAAACATAATACAAGCGATAGCAGCATCGAACCGGATGAAAATAAAAAAATATGGAATAAATTAACAGAATTAGCAATTAATTTACACACCAATAATATAACAGATAAACGTTCTGCATGTTTTTGGTGTACATGTGATTTTGATAATCCGCCTATATATATACCTAAATTTGAAATAAATAAAACATACCAATGTTATGGGTGTTTTTGCAGTCCCGAATGTGCCGTTTCATATTTATTTAATGAACATATTGATATTGCAACTCGTGTTGAAAGATATAGTTTATTAAATTACTTATATTGCAAAATATACGATTATGACAAAAACATTAAACCAGCACCTAATCCACATTATTTACTGGACAAATTTAACGGCAATTTGACTATTCAAGAATATAGGAAATTGCTTAAAAATGAAAGGTTATTGCTCATTGTAGACAAACCATTGGCGCGTATATTGCCAGAATTACACGAAGACAATGATGATTTTTTACTAAGTAAAAAATCCATACCTTCATCAAAATATACTCTGCGTAAGAAGGATAATATAACAAAAAATGATATTCTTACTAATAAATTTAATATAAAATAAACTATTTTAATAAATAAATTATTTTATATGATGTATTGTATTTATTTTTTTTCTTGATTTTTTAGATTATCTGCATATTGTTTGCGCATTATATTATTATACTCTTCTTGTTGCTGTTGTTTTCTATATCTGGATGAGGCATCATCCATCATATTTCTTATTTCGGTAAATTTTTGCTGATGAACATTTGTTACAATAGTGTCTTCAACTTTATTATTATCGTAATTTGGTATCATATAATTACGTATTACATCAGACACATTATAATTGAATTTAATTAAATTGCGTTCTGCAGTTTCTACATCATAATCTGTTTGTCTAATTACAACTTGAATTAAATTTTTTTTTATATGAATCGGAATATCATCAATATTAATATCTGAATTAACATTATTATTTACTGGCTTCATATATGTTAAATTATATAATTATTTAAATGATATTAAACGATAATTATATCTTAATATAGATGAATCATACTTCATATACAGAAAACAATAATGTTAATTCAGATATGAATATTGATGATATAATGAAAAATTTACAAGAAAATTTAGTATCTGTAGTAAAAGTATCCTTAAATCCAGTTGTTAATAAATTTAATAAATGTAATAAACAAATAAACATTGTTTCTGATGTACTTAAACAACTACCTGAATATCAAGATTTATTGAACAAAAATGTAATATTAGAAAAAGAAAACGAAATATTAAAACAACAAATTACGTTTTATGAATCAAATAATAATATTATTAAATTAACAATAACGGAAAATGATGAAAATGTAGACTCTATTAACATTGATAATAATTTTATTAAACAAAACAACGATACATATGGTATTAGTTACGACAATGATCACGATCTAGATAGTGAAAATAATCATGGTCCGGTGCATTTGATGGATCGATTTGATTCGCATATTGACATTGATGTTGAAAAAAACGATCAACAATATGAAGGAGTTAACGAAGAGGAAGTTGATGAACTAGAGGAAGAAGAATTAGGAGTTAACTCTACGAGTGAGAAGCGAATTGTTGAATTCGAGGAAGCGGGTGCCGGGCAGCAGTATACAGATTCGGAACAAGAGGAAGAAGAAGATTCGGAAGAAGAGGATTCGGAAGAAGAGGAAGTTGATGAACAAGAGGATTCGGAAGAAGAGGAAGTTGATGAACTAGAGGAAGTTGATGAACTAGAGGAAGTTGATGAACTAGAGGAAGTTGATGAACTAGAGGAAGT
>MDSV01177821.1_pt1 | contig 27627 bp, 28 predicted proteins | sample 810851 | NCBI WGS metagenome assembly MDSV01 (sample SAMN05326640, study PRJNA326480) | marine metagenome | isolation source: seawater | place: Atlantic Ocean: North East | collected 2012 | reverse complement strand
TTTACTGTCAATATTTACTCAGAAAATATAAAATATAAAATATAAAAATTAAGAATAAGGATTAACTCATGGGATATTTTTATTTAATTATCGCTATTATTGGTGAAGTCATTGGAACTATCTCTGTCAAAAATAGTGAAGGCTTTACACTACCTATTCCTTCAATTTTAATTGTCATTGGCTATGGGATAGCCTTTTATTTTATGATGCTGTCTATGAAAACAATTCCCGTAGCAATTACATATTCAATCTGGTCTGGTGTAGGGATTACAGCGTTAGCAATTATTTCTGCTTTAAAATTTGGAGAAGTGCCAGATTTTTTTGCTATTCTTGGATTGCTATTAATTATTATTGGTATTTTTGTATTAGTTTCACTAAGTAGTATGGGAAAGAATATTAATTAAATTTAAGAATGAATTGCCTTAGAATATGTTGCTAAAGCAGCCTCCTTTATTGCTTCGTTGACCGTTGGATGCCCGTGACAAATCCTTGCCACATCCTCAGATGAGGCTCCAAAACCCATGGCAACACTAAGCTCATGTATGATAGTGCCTGCTTCATGTCCAATTATGTGAGCTCCTAAAATTTTGTCACTTTCTTTATCTGATAAAATCTTTACCATGCCTTCTGTATGGCCAATAGCTTTTGCTCTACTATTTGCTGAAAAAGGGAAAACACCTTTATTATATAATATTTTTTTCTCTTTAAGTTGATCTTCCGTTAGTCCTATTGATGCTACTTCTGGAGAAGTATAAATTATATTAGGCACTAAATTATAATCTATATGCCCTGCTTCATTATTGATTAATTCAACCAATGCCACAGCATCCTCCTCTGCTTTATGCGCAAGCATTGGACCTTTAATAACATCCCCAATCGCATATATATTCTCTACAGAAGTTTCAAAGTATTCATTAGTTTCAATAAAACCCCTTTTATCAAGTTTTAATCCAATTTCATTTAATCCTAGATTATCTGTATTTGGCTCTCTACCAATCGAAACTAAAACAATTTCAGATTCTATATCTTCCTGTTTTAAATTCGATTGATCTTTGAGTTGTAAATTAACAAAGTTACCATTTACTGAAGCTTTTTCTACTGAACAACCTAATCTAAATTTTACCCCTTGATTAATTAATATTTTCATAAATTTTTCAGATATTTCTGCATCCATTCCATTCAAAATTCTTGGAAGAAATTCTATTATTTCAACCTCTGATCCTAAACGCCTCCAAACAGTTCCCATTTCTAAACCAATCACACCTGCACCAATGACCACTAACTTTTTTGGAATTTCATCTAATTCCAAAGCACCAGTAGAAGACACAATCTTCTTTTCATCAATTTCAATATTTCTTAATTTCGAGGGCTTAGAACCTGTTGCAATTATAATTTTTTTAGCTTTGATAATTTCTTCTTTTCCATTTTTGATAACTTTAATCTTATTATCTTTAAGTATTTTTGCTTCACCAACAAATTTATCAACCTTGTTTTTATTAAATAAAAAATTTATTCCTTTTGTTAAGTCGTCAACAATACCCAACTTCTTTTTCATCAATTTTTTTAAATCTATCTTTACACTTTCAAACTCAATTCCCCAATCAGCATTTCCATTCCTTTTGAAGCTATTTTCATATTGCTCTGAAGCATGTAACAAAGCTTTTGAAGGTATACAGCCAACATTTAAACACGTTCCACCTAATGTCTCTCTTTTCTCAATATTGGCAACTTTCATACCTTTTTGAGCCGCGACTATTGAAGCAACATATCCGCCAGGACCTGCTCCGATCACTATAAGATCATAATTTTTTTCTGACATAAATGATTAAACTCCTATCAAAATTCTTTGTGGATCTTCAAGATTTTCTTTTACCCTTACTAAAAACGACACAGCTTCTCTTCCATCAATTATTCTATGATCATAGGAAAGAGCTAAATACATCATAGGTCTTATTTCAATTTTATCATCAATAGCAACTGGTCTTTTTTGAATTTTATGCATACCTAAAATTCCTGATTGTGGTGGATTTAAAATAGGTGAGGACATCAATGATCCGTATATACCACCATTAGAAATTGTAAAAGTACCATGTGACATGTCAGAAATTGTTAAGCTTCCATCTCTAGCTTTACTTCCAAAATTTACAATATTTTTTTCAATCTCTGGAAAAGACATTCCTTCTGCATTTTTTAATACCGGTACTACCAAACCTTCAGATGTTCCAACTGCTACGCCTATATTATAATAATTTTTATAAACAATTTCATCATTATTAATTTCTGCATTTACAGAAGGAAACTCTCTAAGACCTTCAATGGAAGCCTTTACAAAAAAACTCATAAATCCGAGTTTAACTGAATACTTTTTTTCAAATGCTGGTTGAAAATTAGATCTAATTTTCATAATTTTTGTCATATCTACTTCGTTATAGGTTGTTAGCATAGCTGCATTATTTTGTGCATCTTTAAGCCTTTTAGATATAGCCTTCCTAAGCCTTGACATAGGTACTCGTTCTTCTTGGTTAGAACTTTTAACATCTATTTCTAAAACTTCAGAATTCTGTTTAAATTCTTCTTTTAACTGTTCTGATAATTTTTCAGTTGTTTCTTTTTTTTCTGTGTCTGGCTTTTTAATTGATGAAGGTTTTTTTTCACCCTCTTTTAGTGAACCAAGAACTTGACCAACCTCCACAGTTTCTCCTTCAGAAATATCAATTTTATCTATTAAACCAGAAATACTAGCTGGAACTTCAAGAGTCACTTTATCAGTTTCCAACTCAACAATTGGATCGTCTATTTCAACATAATCACCTTCTTTTCTTATCCATTTAGAGACAGTTGCCTCAACAATAGACTCCCCTAGAGTTGGAACAATTATATCCATTGTGGTATCCTTTCTATCAATTGATAATTTCTTATCTTGTTCATTTAATTTATTTTTGCCAAAAGAATCTATATCCTTTAAGTGTAATAAAACATCACCTTTAGTTATTCTTCTATTCCTCCCAGTTCCGATGATTTTATTTATGTCGAGACTATTTTCTTTAATTAATTTTGCTGCTGATGGCATAGTTCTCATTAATATATCTTCAACATTAATATTAACGTTCATTTTGACAAAAACCTACTCTGCAGCCTGCTGCTTTGATTTTTTAGTAAAAATTTCTAAAGATTTATTTACAATATTCTCTTGCTCCTGATTATGTCTTGCGAAAGAACCAGTAGCAGGTGAAGCAGCTTCTTCACGGCCAATATATTTAGGTCTTTTATACTTAGATTTAGAAAGATTTAGAGCTTCCTCAATCTTCCTGTCTACAAAAAACCAAGCTCCCATATTTTTAGGCTCTTCTTGACACCAAACCACGTCTGCTTCTGGTGTTTTTTCTAACTCATTTTTAAGAGTCCTTGTTGGAAAAGGATAGATCTGCTCAATTCTCAATAACTTTATATTATCTAGATTTCTCTTCTCCCTTTCTTCTAAAAGATGGTAAAAAACTTTACCAGAACAAATAACCACTCTTTTGATTTTACTATTTTTTAAAGAATCCTTTGGATCCATCATTACCCTATGAAATGTAGTTTCTGGGCCCATGTCCTTAAGTTTTGAAACACATAACTTATGCCTAAGCAAACTCTTTGGCGTCATAATAATAAGAGGTTTTCTAAAATCTCTTTTTAATTGTCTCCTCAAGGCATGAAAATAATTTGCAGGAGTAGTACAATTCAAAACTTGCATATTTTCTTCGGCACATAATTGAATATATCTTTCTAATCTTGCTGATGAATGCTCAGGTCCCTGACCTTCATAACCGTGAGGTAAGAGCATAACAAGACCAGACATTCTAAGCCACTTTGCTTCCCCACTCGAAATAAATTGATCAACTATTACTTGAGCTCCGTTGGCAAAATCTCCAAATTGCGCTTCCCACATTACTAATGCTGATGGTTCTGTAACTGTATAACCATACTCAAATCCTAACACAGAAGCTTCTGACAAAGGGGAGTCTATAACTTCGAATTGTTCTTGTTTTTTACTCAAATTATTTAGAGGTATATATCTATTTTCATTTACTTGATCTACAAACACAGCATGTCGTTGTGAAAAAGTGCCTCTACAACTGTCTTGACCTGACAACCTAACAGGATAACCTTCTTCTAATAATGACCCAAATGCTAAATGCTCTGCTGTAGACCAATCAATATTATCACCTTCTTCAATAGTCTTTCGTCTTTGTTTTACGACCCTTATTAATTTTTTGTTTAGTTCGTAACCCTCTGGAATTTCAGTTATTGAAAGTCCAATTTTTTTCAGTTTGTCAAATGAAACTGAAGTTTCTCCTCTCCTATCATCTCCGTGAGCTGCTCTTAAACCAGACCATTGACCATCTAACCAATCTGCTTTGTTAGGTTTGTAACTAGTTCCTGCTATATATTCTTTCTCTAAAAACTCATTATGACTTATAACCTCCTTTTCTGCTTCCTTTTCTGAAATAGTTCCTTCTGAAATCAATTTTTTAGCATAAACCTTACTTATACTTAAATGTTGGCCTATCTCTTGGTACATTAATGGTTGAGTGAACGCAGGTTCATCCCCCTCGTTATGTCCAAATCTTCTATAGCAGATAACATCTAATACTACATCGCATCGAAATTTTTGTCTAAATTCAGTAGCAATTCGTGCAACGTGAACTACTGCTTCTGGATCATCACCATTTACATGGAAAATAGGTGCCATAACCATTTTTGCAACATCAGTACAATATGGACTTGATCTTGAATAATTAGGGCTGGTAGTAAAACCTATCTGATTATTAACAATAACATGAATAGTCCCACCTGTTTTATAGCCCTTTAAGTCTGAGAAATCAAAAGTCTCAGCAACTATTCCTTGTCCAGCAAAAGCAGCATCACCATGAAGCACTATACCAAGAACCGACAATCTTTCCTTGGTATCATTATGTTGATTTTGCTTGGCTCTAACTCTTCCGACAACTACCGGAGCTACTACTTCTAAATGAGATGGATTGGCTTGTAATGATAAATGTACTTTTTTTCCATCAAATTCTCTATCTGCTGAGGCCCCCATGTGATATTTTACATCACCAGATCCTCCAGCCTCTTCAGGATTTGATTGATTTCCTGAAAACTCTGAAATTATTGCTCTAAATGGTTTATTTAAAACATTATATAATACGTTTAATCTTCCTCTGTGAGCCATGCCAATTACTACCTCTTTTAATCCTAATTGACTTCCTCTTTTAAGTATTTGTTCAATAGCAGGCACAACAGATTCAGACCCATCCAGACCAAAACGCTTTGTACCAGTATACTTTTTGTGAAGAAATTGTTCAAAAGTTTCTGCTCCAACCAGTCTTTCATATATTGCCTTTTTACCCATATCAGTAAATTGTGTAGTATTTCTTATTGATTCTATCCTTTCTTGGATCCATGCCTTTTGTGCTGGATCTTGAACATGCATGAATTCTACACCTATAGATCCACAGTAAGTTTCCTTTAAAATTTCCATAATTTGTCTTAAGGTTGCACTTTCCATCCCCAAAACATTATCTATAAATATAGGTCTGTCCCAATCATTTTTGCTGAAACCGTAAGTTGATGGATCTAACTCTTGATGGACCTCCTCTTCTTGAAGATCTAATGGGTCTAAATTTGCTAAAAGATGTCCTCTTATTCTATATGCTCTGATAAGCATAATAGCTCTTATGGAATCTGTCGTTGCTGATCTCAAGTCCTTTGCAGAAATGTCCCCTTTACCTGCGACACCTTTAGCTACAGCTTTCACCGACTCTTCAAAATCAACAGCACCAATCACTGAAGTTTTATTTGTTATCCAACTCGGCGCTTCATCTATTATTTGACTTCCTATTTCGTTAAACCAGTTTGACCAAATTTGAGGAACAGATTTAGGGTTTTTTATCCATCTTTGATGCAATTCTCTAATAAAAGTAGAATTGGCACCTGACAAAAAGGTTTGGTCAGGATTTGAGTCATTCATAATTAAACCTCTGGATTAATTTAATTTATTAATTAATAAGTTTTTCAATAATATATAGAAAAAAAAAATTTTCAAATTTGTTTTATTAACCCTTCATTGCCCTCACTATAGCCCCACCTAAATCAGAAGGTGAAAGTGCAACTTCAATTCCACACTCTACAAAAGTATTTATTTTAGTTTCTGCATCTCCACTTCCTCCACTAACTATAGCACCTGCATGCCCCATTGTTCTTCCTGGTGGCGCAGTTCTACCTGCAATAAACCCAGCAATCGGTTTTTTAACTTTATGGTTTTTTATAAATTCTGCAGCCTCTTCTTCTGCTGAACCTCCGATCTCACCTATCATTAAAATACCTTCTGTTTGATCATCTGATAAAAAGAGATCAAGGCATTCTATGAAATTTGTTCCATTTAAAGGGTCTCCTCCTATACCAACACAAGTAGATTGTCCTAACCCTACATCAGTAGTTTGTGCAACCGCTTCATAAGTCAAGGTGCCAGATCTAGACACTATTCCAATTTTTCCTGGCAAATGTATATGACCTGGCATTATACCTATTTTACATTCTCCTGGTGTAATTATTCCTGGGCAATTAGGACCAACCAATCTACTCACAGAATTATTTAAAAATCTTTTTACTTTTACCATATCCTGAACTGGAATACCTTCAGTAATGCATATAATTAATGGAATTTTTGCATCTATTGCCTCTAGTATAGAATCTGCAGCAAATCTTGGTGGAACATATATAACTGATGCATCAATTTCTAATCTTGAAGCAGCTTCAATTACTGTATTAAAAACAGGTAAATCAAGATGTTTTATACCTCCCTTGCCAGGTGTAACACCTCCAATCATTTTTGTCCCATAAGAAATAGCTTGCTCAGAATGAAAGGTGCCCTGACTGCCCGTAAACCCTTGACATATAACTCTTGTAGATTTGTTTATTAGTACAGACATTTAATTTCCTTTTACAGACTCTACAATTTTCACGGCTGCATCGTCTAGGTTATCAGCTGATATTATTTCAAGATTAGACCTAGCTAAAATCTCTTTTCCTTCATTAACATTTGTTCCAGATAATCTTACAACTAGAGGCTTATCTATCTTTAAATCACTTGCAGCAGCAACAACACCTTCAGCTATTACATCACATCTCATAATTCCACCAAATATATTTACCAATATTCCTTTAACAGATTTATCTGACAAAATAATCTTGAAAGCTTCTGTTACTTTTTCCTTAGATGCGCTTCCACCTACATCTAAAAAATTTGCAGGTGAAGACCCTTTTAATTTTATGATATCCATTGTAGCCATTGCTAGTCCTGCTCCATTAACAAGACAACCTATCTCACCTTCCAATTTTATGTAAGCCAAATCATGTTTTTTTGCTAAAGCTTCTGATGGATCTTCTTCTGTTTCATCGTTTAAATTAATGATATCAGGATGTCTGAAAAGGCTATTATTATCGAAAGACATTTTTGCATCTAATGCTATCAAATGCTCTTCCTTAGTTAGAACCAAAGGGTTTATTTCTAACAAACTTGCATCTAAATCAACGAAGGCTTTGTATAGTTTTGAAAAGAAACCAAAACACTCTTTAAAAGCGGCTCCTTTTAGGCCTAGGCCATTTGCTAAAATCCTTGAATGAAAAGGCATAAAACCTAATAATGGATCTATAGAGATTTTAATTATCTTTTCTGGTGTTTTTTCTGCTACTTCTTCAATATTTGTACCACCCTCAGTTGACGAAATAATAGAAACACAACCTTCTGACCTATCTACTAAAACTGAAAAATAAAATTCTTTGTCAATGTTGCATCCATTTTCTATATAAAGTCTTTGGACTTTTTTTCCTCTTTCTCCTGTCTGAGGAGTTACTAAGATTTTACCTAAAATTTCATTTGCAGAAGCTTTAACTTGATCTAAATTATGAACAATTTTAACTCCTCCTGCCTTACCTCTTCCACCAGCATGAATCTGAGCTTTAACAGCATAAATAGGTCCGGGTAATTTTTTTGCACAATTAATAGCCTCTTCAACACTAAACGCCGGGAAGCCTTCAGGCACAAGTACTCCAAATTTTCTTAATAACTCTTTAGCTTGATGTTCATGAATATTCACTTTAATCTCATATAATTCATATATATATATATTTAATTTTCAAATTTTTTGGCAAGTTCATTTAGTTTTTTAACTGATTCAACTGAGTGATCAAACATTTTCTTTTCACTATCCGTTAAACTTATTTCTACTACTCTTTCAACTCCCTTCTCACCGATAATAACAGGCACACCAACATACATGCCGTCAAGACCATAAGCTTTTTCAACATATGCAGCGCATGGTAAAAGTTTCTTTTTATCTTTTAAAAACGATTCGGCCATTTGGATAGCAGATTCTGCTGGAGCATAAAAAGCAGAGCCTGACTTCAACATTCCTACTATTTCTGCGCCCCCATCTCTAGTTCTTTGGACAATTTGTTCGATTTTTTCATTTGTACTCCATCCCATTTCAACCAGATCTGGAACAGGAATACCTGCCACAGCAGAATATCTTACGAGAGGAACCATAGTATCTCCATGACCACCTAAAACAAAAGCTGTAACATCAGTAAGTGAAACGTTGAATTCTTCCGCTAAAAATGTTCTAAATCTAGCTGAATCCAATACTCCTGCCATACCAACAACCATATTTAATGGTAAATTAGATGATCTTTGTAACACTCCAACCATTGCATCAAGAGGATTCGTAATACATATCACAAAAGCTTTAGGACAATTTTGTTTTATACCTTCGCCAACTTGTTTCATAACTTTAGTATTGATTTCAACAAGATCATCTCTACTCATTCCGGGCTTTCTTGGAACTCCAGCTGTTACAATTACAACATCACTATCATACAGATCTTCATATTTGTTTGTACCAGTTATTTTACAGTCGAAAGGTTCTACTGGCCCGGACTGTTGAAGGTCTAGAGCTTTTCCTTGAGGAATACCTTCTGCGATATCAAATAATACAATATCTCCTAATTCCTTAATAGCTAAAAGATGTGCTAATGTACCACCAATATTTCCAGAACCAATTAGCGCAATTTTTTTTCTTTTCATGTTTATAGCTCATTTAATATGTTGAATATTCACATTACTTTTTTTTATACTTTAATCAAGAAATCAATTGACTTACTTGGCCATTCTAGACATTTCAATTAAACGAGAAGAAGTTCGATCAAACTCAAATTTCCACTGCTCCCCTTGATATATATTTTCAATTTCAGTTTCTGCACTTGCGAGAAGAAAACATTTTCTATCATACAAAGCATCTATTAACCAAATGAACCTTCTTGACTGATTATTTTTGTTACCATCCATTAATGGGATATCATAAATTAACAAGCCTTTGTACTTATCAGCAATTTCTATATAGTCTGAAGCTGCAAGAGCTACTTCACATATATCTTTAAATTCAAATCGCGCCACTCCTCCTGCCGAACTCGGAACCATAACCTCTCTTCCAGAAATTGTTAATTTTTCTTTAACAGGAGAAAAGCCTTTAGTTAATTCAACAAAGAAACTATTAAGAATTTTTCTATTTTTTTGATTATGTGGATATAACCAGGTTTTTTTTCCTTTTAAAAAAACTTTCCTCCAATCTTTTCCTTTTTCAATTTTTACTACGTTCATGTTTGAATTTATAAGCTTTATAAAAGGTAAAAACCTCTCTCGATGTAACCCGTTTTTATAAAGATTCTCTGGCATTTGATTGGATGTAGATATCAAAATCAATCCTTTTGAAAATAATTTTTCAAAGAGTCTATTCAAAATCATAGCATCTGCAATATCTTTAACTTCCATTTCATCAAAACAAAGTAATTTTGTATTTTTTATAAAATTACTTGCAACCACCTCAACCGGGTCTTCATTTTTATTTTTTTTACCAGCAAGAAAAATTTTATTATGTATTTCCTTCATAAAATCGTGGAAGTGTAATCTTCTTTTTTTATCAAATTTTAAGTTTTGAAAAAAAATATCCATCAACATAGATTTTCCTCTACCTACTCCGCCATATAGATAGATACCTTTAATTTTTCTTGATTTTGAAAAAAAGTTAATAATTGAGTTACCTGAATTTTTTTTAACTTCTTTAGTCAATTGATCAAAAATTTTTACTGCTTTAACTTGACCAATATCAAGATTGATATTTATACTTTGTGCAACATCTTCAATAGAGTTGAAATTTTGTTCCACAATAAAGCCTTTTTAAGATCTTAGTTATGAATTTTCTAATTGTAATTTTTTTATTGCACCTATGGCCTTAGCTGGGTTAAGTCCTTTTGGACATGTTTTCGTGCAATTCATAATTGTATGACATCTATATAATTTAAAAGAGTCTTCTAATTCTTCTAATCTTTCCTTGCGATGTTCATCTCTGCTATCTGCAATCCACCTATACGCCTGTAACAAAGTTGCTGGACCTAAATAATCTTCTCCATTCCACCAATAAGATGGGCATGATGTTGAACAAGAAAAACAAAGTACACATTCCCATAATCCATCTAGCTTTTCTCTTTCTTCTGGACTTTGATTTCTTTCTTTTCCTTCAATACTTTCTTTTTTAGATTGAAGCCAGGGCTTTACAGAGGCTAGTTGTTTGTATGCGTTTGAAAGATCAGGCACTAAGTCTTTTATTACTGACATGTGTGGAAGGGGATAGATATAAATATCTCCTTTCACTTCTTCAATTGATTTTAAACAAGCCAATGTATTAGTTCCGTCTACATTCATTGAACAAGAACCACAAATTCCTTCTCTACATGATCTTCTGAAAGTTAAACTGGTATCAATTTCATTTTTAATTTTTATTAATGCATCCAATACCATCGGTCCACAATCATCCAGGTCTAAAGTAAAAGTGTCTAATCTTGGGTTTTGTTCATCGTCGGGAGACCATCTGTATATATGAAAGTTTTTCTTGTTATTTGACTTACCTTTGTAATCAAATTTATTTCCTTTAATAATTTTTGAATTTTTTGGTAATGAAAAATTTGCCATTTCAAACTCCAGCTTAATATACTCTTTCTACAGGTGGTATTGATTTCACTTCATTTGATAACGTATTCAAATGAACATCTCTATATAATAATTTTGATTTGCTTTTCTCATCCAACCACATAACTGTATGCTTCATCCAATCCTTATCATCTCTGTTAGGAAAATCTTCATGGGCATGAGCTCCTCTAGATTCTTTCCTTTGATCTGCTGACCTCATAGTTACTAAAGCTTGCTGCATTAAATTTTCAAGTTCCAGAGATTCTATTAGATCGGTATTAAAAATCAATGATTTATCCTTTACACTAACATCATCTAATCCACCACTTATTTTATTAATTTTAGTAACTCCTTCATTCAAAGAATTTGAAGATCTAAATACTGCAGCATGTTTTTGCATTGCATTTTGCATTGCAAACCTAACCTCTCCAACAGAAGTTTGACCTTTAGCATGCAGAGTTTTATTTAATCGATCAAGAATTTTATCAGTGACTGATTTATTAATTTTAGAATGAGAAAGTCCTTTTTTCAATGTGTCGTCAGCTCTCATTGCCGCCGCTCTTCCAAAGACAACTATATCTAATAGTGAGTTAGTACCCAGTCTATTTGCACCATGAACAGATACACATGCCGCTTCTCCTATAGCCATCAGACCTGGAACAACCGCATCTTTATCTCCATTTTTTGGAGAAATTACTTCCCCATGAAAATTGGTTGGTATTCCACCCATGTTGTAATGAACAGTTGGCAATACAGGTATTGGTTCCTTTGTCACTTCAACACCGCAAAAAATCTTAGCTGTTTCGCTTATACCGGGTAATCTAGTTGAAAGTGTTTCAGGATCAATATGATGCAAATGCAAGTTTATATGATCTTTCTTTGGACCTATGCCCCTTCCTTCATTAATTTCGATTGTCATTGCTCTAGAAACAACATCTCTACTCGCTAAATCTTTTGCTGTAGGGGCATATCTTTCCATAAACCTTTCACCTTCTGAGTTAGTAAGATAACCACCTTCTCCTCGAGCACCTTCAGTTATCAAAACACCTGCTCCATAAACTCCTGTCGGATGAAATTGGACAAACTCCATGTCTTGAAGAGGAAGTCCAGCTCTTAAAACCATTGCATTTCCATCTCCTGTACAGGTGTGCGCCGATGTACATGAAAAATAAACTCTGCCATAACCACCTGTTGCTAAAACAGTTTTATGAGATCTAAATCTATGAATTTTACCATCTTCTAAGCTTAGTGCTATGACACCTTTGCATTCACCATTGTCGTCCATTATTAAATCCAAAGCAAAATACTCAACAAAAAACTCAGCATTATATTTTAAACATTGTTGATAAAGTGTATGTAAAATTGCATGACCTGTTCTATCAGCGGCAGCACATGCGCGTCTAGCCATACTCTTACCATAGTCTAAGGTATGACCTCCAAAAGGTCTTTGATATATATTACCTTCCGGTGTTCTAGAAAAAGGAACACCATAATTTTCTAATTCAATAACAGAGGGTATTGCATTTTTACACATATACTCTATTGCGTCTTGATCGCCCAACCAATCTGAACCTTTGACAGTATCATACATGTGGTATTGCCAATTATCATTTTCACCCATATTATTTAATGCTGCACCAATACCACCCTGAGCAGCAACAGTATGACTTCTTGTAGGAAATACTTTTGTTATGCATGCAGTTTTAAAGCCTTTTGTAACCATTCCAACTGTTGCTCTTAGGCCTGCACCTCCGGCACCAACCACTACTACATCATGTTCATGATCTATGATCTCGAATTTAGTCATTTAAATTTTCCTTTTTAACTTCATCAATATAATACAATTTTTAGAACAGAAACTATAGAAATAGTCGCAAATAAAAATAAAATTACATTGAAGAGAGTTATTATTTTTTTTCTCAAATTGATATTAGAAATATAATCTTCAAATACAACTTGTAAACCCATTCCGGAATGATAGAAAATACCAGCTAATAATATAACTAATAAGAGAGAATTAATAGGATTAACAATCCATTCTATGGCCTTTTCATATTCACTCGACATATTTACAACAATTGAAAATATAAACCATAAAATTAATGGCATTATGAAAATTGCAGATAATCTTTGTAACTTCCAATGCAAAAGGCCAGAGTTTGCAGAGCCAAAAGTTTTGTTTTTATTATAATTAACACTCATTTAAAGATACTTTTCAAAATAAAATATAACTCCAAACAATAGCGGTTAATGAAATTGCGCTAACCAAGACAACAATCCCCGATATTAAAGCTATATTTAATTCATAACCATATCCAAAATCCCAAAACAAATGCCTAATGCCATTACTAAGATGATAACTTAAAGCAAAAGTAAAACCTACCAAAATTAATTTCCCAAACCATGACTTAATAAAAACCATATAATGTTCATAAAAGCTTTCTCCTAATGATAGAGTTGAAATCCATAAAACCATCAAAAATGTTCCGAATGATAAAGCAACACCTGTAATTCTATGCATGATAGATAAAACTGAAGTTAGCTGAGGCTTATAGATTTGTAGGTGAGGGGATAATGGACGATCTTTTTTCATATTTCTTGCCGAATAAAAACTTTCTATATTCATTATATATGTTTAAAAAACTAATCTATCAATTGATAAATAAAAAAACTTTATATTCTTGCAATAATTACAATTAAAATTGAAATCGCTAAAAGCATCATTCCAAAAAGTTCCGTCTTATTTATTTTTTCTTTAAATACAAATATCGAAACTAAAATTGAAAAAATTAACTCTACTTGTCCAACTGCTCTTACCTCGGCAACGGATGCTAATGCAAATGCAATAAACCATCCAGCAGTTGCACCACTCCCCGAAATACCGGCAGGCAAAGAAGGTTTCCAATATTTTATCACTGCACGAAGTTGTTCTTTTTTATAAAGAAACAGCCATATCCCCACAACTATTGTTTGAGTTACTATAGCAATTGCAGATAAAAAAATAGTTGCATCTAATATTGGAGAATTTACTGAGATAATTGCCATTCTATAGCCGAGAGTAGACCCAGCCAAAATCATCCCGGTCAATAGGCCCAAAAAGGTACCAAATGTAAATAATGATTTATAAATTTTCTTAAGAACATCTAAAATATTAGTTGTTTGCTTTGCAACAGAAAGAAAAACAACTGCAAAAACACCCAAAAATATTCCAAAATTCACTACTGGCAAAAAATACATATTTAATAAAAATATTTCTACAATAGCTGCAATTAAAACTTCTGTTTTAGAAAAAGCAATTCCTGCTGCAAAATTCCTAAAAGAAAAAACTATCATTAAAGATAGAGTAAAAGCAACCTGACAAAATGCTCCAAACAAGCAAAATAACATAGCTTTTAAAGATAAATCCGGTATTTCATTTTTTAAAAAATAAAACCAAAATAAAAAGATTAATAACGTAAACGGCAATGCATAAAAGAAACGTATATATGTTGCTCCAAACTCTCCTAATTGAGGAATCATTTTTTTTTGGTAAGCTGAACGTATAGTTTGCAAAGCTGCTGCAATAATAGCAGCCAAAATCCAAAGATATTCCATTCAAATATTTACTTTCTAATAACTTTATTTAGATTTTTTTACTAATTTTTTTGATATTAATAATTCTGCGATTTGAACGGTATTTAATGCTGCACCTTTTCTTAAATTATCTGAAACACACCAAAATAACAAAGTCTTAGGGTGCTTAGGATTTTGTCTTATTCTACTAATATAAACATCATCTTCTCCTGCAACCTCTATAGGCGATACATAACCTTCGTCAGCTCTATGATCAATAACGGTAATACCCTTTGATTTTTTTAATAAACTTCTTGCCTCATTTTCATTTACTTGATTTTCACATTCTATAAAAATTGATTCTGAATGACCTATAAAAACAGGGACTCTTACACAATTAGCTGTAACGTCTATGTTTGAGTCTAATATTTTTTTTGTTTCTACATTCATCTTCCATTCTTCTTTCGTAAAACCATCTTCTAAAAAGTTGTCTATGTGCGGGATTACATTGAAGGCTATTTTTTTAGTGAATTGTTCTGGAGTTGCTGAATCATTGACATATACACCTTTTGTTTGATTAAATAACTCATCCATTGCTAATTTTCCTGCACCAGAAACTGCCTGATAAGTTGATACATAGACCTTCTTGATTTTATATTTTTTGTGTAAAGGGGCTAAGGCAACAACCATTTGTATTGTAGAGCAATTTGGATTAGCTATAATATTTTTTTTATAAAGTTCATTAATATCTTCTGGATTCACTTCAGGAACAATTAAGGGCACATCTTGTTCCATTCTAAAAAAAGACGAGTTATCTATTGAAATACAACCTTTTTTACTTGCTATAGGAACATATTTTTTCGCCGTATCAGAACCTGCTGAAAATAAAGCTATATTAACTTTTGAAAAATCAAAGTCTTCAAGATTTAAAATTTTTAATACTGTTTTTTCTCCATAGGATACTTCTTTTCCTAGAGATGACCGAGAGGCTAGAGCATATATATTATTTATGGGAAAATTTCTTTCAGACAATGTTTGCAACATCTCTCTACCAACCGCGCCAGTGGCTCCCACAACTGCAACATCATATACCATTATCTAACGAGCTCATCAAGATTCCTAATTACATTTTTTGTAATTTCAGAAGTACCCACTAACTTTCCATCTTTTGAGAAAATATCTTTGGTTCTGTAACCTTGTTCCAAAGTTTTTGAGACAGCTTTGTTTATTAATTCAGATTCTTTGTCAAGTTCAAAAGAATACTTAAATAGCATTGACAGGCTTAAAATTTGAGCCATTGGATTAACAATTCCTTGTCCTGCAATATCAGGTGCTGAACCATGAACTGGTTCATAAAGCGCGTGTCTTTTCCCAGTCTCTTTGTTTTTGTTACCTAAACTGGCTGATGGTAACATTCCTAGAGAACCTGTTAACATTGCTGCACAGTCAGACAAAATATCTCCAAATAAATTATCTGTTACAATTACATCAAATTGTTTTGGATTTCTAACTAATTGCATTGCGCAATTGTCTGCGTACATATGGCTAAGTTCTATTTTACTTCCTTCATTTTTATGAAGATTTGTAATTACTTCTTTCCATAAAACTCCTGACATCATTACATTAGATTTTTCAACTGAAGTTACTTTTTTATTTCTAAGTTCTGCTAAATCAAAAGCTACTCTTCCTATTCTTTCAATTTCACTGGTCGTATATAAATTAGTATCAAAACCTTTTTTTTCACCATCAGGTAATTCTTCTATACCTCTTGGTTCAGCAAAATAGATACCTCCAGTTAGTTCTCTCAAAATTAAAACATCTAATCCTGAAACTATCTCAGGTTTTAATGTTGACGAGTTTGCTAAAGCTGGGAAAACTGTAGCAGGTCTTAGATTTGCAAATAAATCCATTTCTTTTCTAAGCTTTAAAAGACCGCTTTCTGGTCTTTTTTCAAAATCAACGTCATCGTATTTAGGACCGCCAACAGAACCAAATAATATGGCATCAGCTTCTATCGCATCTGAAAGGGTTTTATCTGTTAAAGGGATCCCATGCTTTTCATAAGCAGATCCTCCAACTAAATCTTCTTGAATATCAAAATTAAGACTTTGATGCTTTGCAAACCAATCTAATATTTTTTTTGTTTCGTGAACCACTTCTGGTCCAACCCCATCACCTGATAATATCATAATTTTTTTATTTGAAGTCATTTATTCTTCTATAGCCAAGGACGTTGAATATCTCGTGAACTCTCAAATTCTTTAATTTTTTTTTCTTTTTTGAGGGTAATACCTATATCGTCTAAACCTTCTATCAAACATTTCTTTCTAAAGGGGTCTAGATCAAACTTAATTATTGCACCATTTGGTCTTCTTATCTCCTGAGATTTCAAGTCAATTTCTAATTCTGGATTTTCAGTGTCTTTTGCATCTTCTAACAAAGCATCTCTTTGATCTTTTGAAACTTTAATTGGCAACAAACCGTTTTTGAAAGAATTGTTATAAAAGATATCAGCAAAAGAAGTAGAAATAACACATTTTATTCCAAAATCAGCCAAAGCCCATGGTGCATGCTCTCTGCTAGAGCCACATCCAAAATTATCCCCAGCAACTAATATTTTTGATTCTCTGTAAGGAGGCTTATTTAAAACAAACTCTGTACGTTCTGAACCATCATCATTAAATCTCATTTCATCAAATAAATGTTTTCCTAAACCAGTTCTTTTTATTGTAGTCAAAAATTGTTTTGGAATTATTTTATCTGTATCAACATTTAATATATTAAAAGGAGCAGCTATACCTTTTAAATTATCAAATTTTTCCATTTTAAATTACCTCCTGAGGATCTGTTAATTTCCCAGTTATTGCTGAAGCAGCAGCAATTTCTGGACTTACCAAATGAGTTCTTCCACCTTTACCCTGTCTTCCTTCAAAGTTTCTATTAGAAGTACTTGCGCATCTTTCTGTAGGAGATAATTTATCAGAATTCATAGCTAAGCACATTGAACATCCTGGTTCCCTCCATTCGAAACCTGATTCCTTAAAAATAATGTCCAAACCTTCTTCTTCTGCTTGTTTTTTTACCAAACCTGATCCCGGCACTACCATTGCCCTAATATTCGCTCTAACTTTATTACCAGACAACACTTTTGCTGCACCTCGTAAGTCTTCTATTCTAGAGTTTGTGCATGAACCTATAAAAACTGTATCAATATTTATTTCCTTGATTTTCTGTCCTGGCTTTAACCCCATATATTCAAGAGATCTTTTAATCTTATCTTTTTTTAAATCATCTTTAATATTATCTGGATCTGGAACAATTCCATCAATGCTCACTATTTCTTCAGGGCTTGTTCCCCATGTAATAGTAGGCCTAATTGCTGAAGCATCAATATCGACAACAGTATCAAAATTAGCCCCTTCATCCGAAGGTAAACTTTTCCACCATTTATGCGCTAGATCCCAATTCTTTTCCTTTGGGGACATTGGTCTTCCAATCAAATATTTATAAGTTGTATCATCTGGAGCTATCATACCTGCTCTTGCACCTGCCTCTATTGACATATTACAAATTGTCATACGGCTTTCCATTGAGAATTTTTTTATTGCATCTCCTACGTACTCAATTACATGACCTGTTCCACCAGCTGTACCTATTTTACCAATAATTCCTAAAATTGTATCCTTTGCTGTAATATTTTGATTCAGATTTCCATTTAATCTTATAAGCATATTCTTAGCTTTTTTCTGAATTAATGTTTGAGTTGCTAAAACATGCTCAACTTCCGAAGTTCCTATTCCAAAAGCTAAAGCACCAAAAGCTCCATGTGTAGCAGTATGGCTATCTCCACAAACAATTGTCATTCCTGGTTGTGTAAAACCCTGTTCAGGTCCAATAACATGAACAATACCCTGCCGTTCATCATTCATATTAAAATAAGGAACGCCAAATTCTTCTACGTTCTTATCTAATGCTTCAACCTGAATTCTGGAATCTTCTTCTTCTATTCCTGATTCCCTATTTAAAGTAGGAACGTTATGATCTGCAACGGCTAATGTTCTTAATGGAGAATTAACTTTTCTTCCATTCAATCTTAATCCCTCGAATGCTTGAGGACTTGTTACTTCATGGACTAAATGTCTGTCTATATAAATTAAAGAACTATCATTGTCTTGTTCATTAATAAGATGATAATCCCAAATTTTGTCATAAAGAGTTTTATAAACCATTTTTAATTATACAACTTATATTACAAGAACTATTTTTCTTTTTCGTCTATTTTTGGTTTTTCAGCCAAGCTTTTTTTTTCTACTTGTGGTGATGTCTTTTTAATAGAAGTTTTAGGTTTTTCTTCAGCTTTTAATTTTTGTTTTTTCTGATTATTATCTTTATTTTTTACTTCTATTTTTTCAACTATTCTAGCAGATTTTCCTCTTCTACTTCTTAAATAGTATAGCTTTGCGCGTCTTACTCTTCCTTTTCTAAGTAAAGTTATGCCTGCTACCTTAGGAGAATAAAGTGGAAAAACTCTCTCAACACCTTCTCCATATGAAATTTTTCTGACAGTAAAGCTTTTATTTATACCTGATCCACTTTTTGCAATACAAACCCCTTCAAATGCCTGTATTCTCTCTCTTGTACCTTCTATTACTTTCACGTCAACCTTTATAGTATCACCAGGATTAAAGTCTGGTATCTGTCTCTCAGACTGTAATTTTTCAATTTGTGATTTTTCTATTTTTTCAATAATATTCATAACAAAACCTCTTGCACATAACCAATAACAAAAAAAATAAAAAATTACTACTTAGATTTTAAATATTTTTTCCAAAGGTCTGGCCTTCTTTGTTTTGTTATATCTTCAGATTGTTTGATTTTCCAGTCTTTTATTTTTTTATGATCTCCTGAAAGTAAAATTTTTGGTACATCTAAATTTTTCCAACTTCTAGGCTGAGTGAACAAGGGGTATTCTAATAAATGATTTTTAAAACTTTCTTCATTTAAAGCATTTTTATTACCTATGACATTTGGCAAAAGTCTTATGACACTATCTATAATAACCATTGCCGCGAGATCTCCGCCTGAGATAATATAATCTCCTATGCTAATTTCTTTTAATTTATGGTATTCAATAAACCTCTCATCTATACCTTCGTATCTTCCACATAAAAAAACCGCACCTTTTTCATTAGAAATATTTTCAGCCATTTCTTGAGTAAACTTTTCTCCTTTAGGGGTTAAATAGTATTTTGTTAATTTATTATTATTTATTGACGAAAGTGCATCGTCTAACACGTCGGGTTTTAGAACCATCCCAGGACCACCTCCAAAAGGCGCATCATCTACTTTATAGTTTTTTTTTGAAAAGTTTTTAATATCTACTAGGTTTAATTTCCAAATTTTTTTTTTCAGTGCATTCCCCAAAATAGAACTTCCTAACAAACCTGGATAAGCATCGGGAAATAAAGTTATTATGTTTGCTGTCCACATTTTAATTCCAATATCATGATTTCTTAGAAATTATAAAATCAATAGGTAAATTTAAAATAACATTTTTTTTTTCTATATCCACTTCATTTATAAACTTCGGATCAATTGGCAAATAAAAAACTTCATTTTGATTACTTACCTCTATCATTATGCCTGCTCCAAAATCGTGAAATTGAACAATTTTTCCAAATAATTCTCCCTTAATAGTTTCAACATCGTAACCTAAAAGTGAATGCTGATATAACTCATTAGTGTTTAACTTAGGTAGAGAAGATTTATCTATTTTTATTTCTTTATTAATATATGTTTTAGCTTCATTTCTATTATTACAACTTGGTAAGCTACAGATAAGATTGTTTTTTATTTCAAAATGAAAAGCTATTTTTTCTAACTTCTTATTATTTATATAATATTTGGAGAAATTTAAGAGGTCTTTTTTATTTTCTGTATAACTTTGGATTTTCACAAAACCTTTTATCCCGTGAATACCAACTATTTTTCCTACGACCAATCTTTCTTGATTACAACTCACTCATCAAATTTTAATTTTTGTTTTCTTCATTACCAGCTTCCTCTTTTTTTGTATCTCCAACTACCACTTCTTCTGTCTTGGATTCGACTGGAACATCTTCTTTCTTTTCTTCGGCCTCTCTTTCTAATCTCTTCTTTCCAGGTGCACTTTTTAACGGCTGATCTCTAATAATTGGAGCTTGAACTATACCATCTTTAGATAATATTTTTGCAACTCTAAGGGTTGGTTTAGCTCCTTTTGATAGCCAATATTTAATTCTTTCTATGTTAAGAACGATTTTATCTGATTCCAACATTGGGTCATATGAGCCTAATCTTTCTATAAATTTACCATCTCTAGGTGACAAAGACTCAGCCACCACTATTCTATAAAATGGTTTCTTTTTTGCACCACCACGAGATAATCTAATTTTTAAAGCCATATTTTTTCCTTTTATTTTATACTATTTTATTTTTTTTGATGGTTTGCCGCCAAGACCAGGTAATCCTGCATTACCGAATCGATTAAACGGATTATTATTTAAGTTTGGCATATTACCCATCATTTTTTTCATTTCTTCAATAGAGTTTGGCATTTGGTTATTGTCTAAATTTAAAGAATTATTATCTCCTTTTGATGATGAAAACATATTTTTCAAACCACCCATTCCTCCAGTTCTACCAACTTTTTTTATCATTCTTGCCATTTCTTGTTGTTGTTTAACTAACCTATTAACGTCATGAACTGAACTTCCTGAACCAGAAGCAATTCTTTTTCTTCTTGAAGCATTTAATAACCCAACATTTTTTCTCTCTTTTTTTGTCATTGAATAAATTATTGCTTCCTGTTTTGCAATAACTTTATCATCAAAATTATTAGCCGCCATTTGTTTTTGAAGTTTTCCAATTCCTGGGAGCATGGACATAACTCCACTTAAACCGCCAAGTTTTTTTAATTGTCCAATTTGTTTTAACATATCATTCATATCAAAAGATCCTTTTGATAATCGTTCCATCATTTTTTCTGCATCTTCTTCTGCAATTGTTTCAGCTGCCTTTTCTACTAAAGATACTACGTCTCCCATATCTAAAATTCTTGCAGCCGCCCTTTCTGGATGAAATATTTCTAAACCTTCTAATTTCTCTGACGTTCCTACAAATTTTATTGGACATCCAGTTACAGATCGCATTGAAAGAGCTGCGCCTCCCCTTGCATCTCCATCTGTACGTGTTAAAATAACACCTGAAAGAGCTAGAGTTTCTCTAAAAGCTTTAGCTGTATTAACAGCATCTTGGCCTGTCAAAGAGTCGGCTACTAATAATGTTTCCGATGGTTTTGAAATTGAAAAAATTTCTTTAGCCTCTTTCATCATTATGTCATCAAGTGTTGTACGACCTGCTGTATCTAATATTAGTACATCTATTGCTTGAACTTTTGATGCTGCTAATGCTCTTTTAGTTATATTTTCAGGGCTTTCACCTTCAGATTCTGGTAAAACCAGCACTTCTGCCTGCTCTCCCAAAATTCTAAGTTGTTCTCTAGCTGCCGGCCTATAAATATCAAGAGATGCTAACATAACTTTTTTTCTTTGCTTTGTTTTTAGATACAAAGCTAATTTACCAGCTGTAGTTGTTTTTCCAGATCCTTGTAACCCCAGCAATAAAATAATAGCTGGCGGTGAGTGATTTATTTCTAAAGGAGAATTATTAGAGCCTAAAATATCAATTAGTGTATCATTTACAATTTTTATAACTTGTTGGCCTGGAGTTATAGAACGAAGAACCTCTTGACCTACTGCTCTTTCTCGAACTTGAACAATAAATTCTTTAACAACAGATAAAGATACATCCGCATCAATTAAGGCTGTTCTAACCTCTTTAAGCGCCTCATCTACGTGATTTTCTGTTAAGGCTCCTCTTTTTTTTAAAGAGCTAAAGACATTCCCTAATTTTTCGGTTAAATTTTCAAACATTTTTAATGTATAAACTATTTATAATTATGGAGTTTAAATATATGTAATTATATACTAAGTCAAGGTTAAGAATAAATTCATAACTTTATTCAATACCCATTAATGCATTTGAAAATTCATCTGCTTTAAATACATCTAAATCATCTACTTTCTCTCCAACACCTATAGCATATATTGGTTTTTTAAATTCCTGGGCTAATGAGATAATAACCCCACCTTTTGCTGTGCCATCTAATTTCGTAACTATTATACCTGTTATTCCTATAGAATCATCAAAATGTTTAAGTTGAGAATGAGCGTTTTGTCCTACAGTACCGTCTAAAACAACCACTCTCTCCTGAGGGGCATTTTTATTTAATTTTGCTAAAACTCTACAAGTTTTAGAAAGCTCTTCCATCAGATCAGTTTTATTTTGAAGTCTTCCAGCTGTATCAATTATTAAATAGTCTGCATTTTCTTTAATAGCTAATTCCATTGATTTATAAGCTACTGCTGCAGGATCAGAAGCATCTTCACCTTTTACAAACAATGAACCTGTTCTTTCAGCCCATTTTTCTAATTGTGAAACTGCCGCTGCTCGGAAAGTATCGCATGCAGCTAAGACTACTTTATATTTTTTAAGTTTTTCAGCAATTTTTCCAGCTGTTGTAGTTTTACCTGATCCATTTACTCCTGAAAGCAAAATAACGTATGGAACATCATTTTGTTTTTGGAACAAGTTTTTTTCACATGGTTTAAGAATATCTGAGATTTCATTTGCAACGATCTTAAAAACTTTATTTTTTGATATCTCTTTTTGATCTTTTTCAATTGAAAATTTTTGGGATTTAAGTTTTTCTACAATTTGACTAGATGGTTTTAGACCCAAATCTGCCATTATTAACTGTTCTTCAAGATCATTTAAAGTCTGGTCATCTAAAGTTTTTTTTCCTACTATAGAAGTGAAGGCATTTTCAACTTTAGTAGCTGATTTACTCAAACCATTTTTTAATTTTTTAAACCAATTAAAAGCCATTATTTAAATTTAGATTTTTCCCCGTACAAATATGTTTTATTATTCTTACATATTTCTACTTTAACTATTTTACCATACTCAAGATTTTCTTTTAATTTTACTCTTGCAAATTGCGGTGTATAACCAAAGTCCTCTTTTTCAACTAAAACTTCTTGATTTGTACCAATTAAGCTATCAAAAAATACTTTTGTTTGGGTTTCACTCAATAATCTTAATTCTTTTGCTCTTTCCTTAATTATAGAGGAAGGCAACTGTTGCATTTTTGCTGCTGGAGTTCCTTCTCGGGACGAAAAGGGAAATACATGAGTATATTTTATATCCGCTTCTTTAATTAATTTTATTGAATTTTTATGAGCATTATTAGTTTCAGTAGGGAACCCAGATATAAAATCAGCTCCAAAAACAACATCTGATCTCCTCCTTCTTGCCTCATCAACAAAATTAATTACATCCCTGAACAAGTGCCTTCTTTTCATCCTTTTTAAAATTACATCATCTCCGTGTTGAACAGATAAATGTAAGTGTGGCATTAAGCGTTCTTCATTTTGTAAAACATCCATAAATTCAAAATCTATTTCAGCCGGATCCAGAGAAGAAACTCTTAATCTTGGAATATCTGGTATACGATTAAAAATAATTTTTAACAATTCACCCAATGATTTTTTTTTAATTAAATCTTTTCCCCATGATGTTAAATCTACACCCGTTAAAACTATCTCTTTTATATTATTTTTTATTGCATTTTTAATATTTAAAATGATCTCTTCAACACTTACTGACCTACTATTTCCTCTTCCAAATGGTATAATACAAAAAGTACACCTATGATCACATCCATTTTGAATTTGAAGAAAGTATCTTGTATGTTGATTAAAAGAATCTAATAAATGTGAAGATGTCTCTTTTAACTTCATTATATCAGATACTATTGTTTTCTTATTATTATTATTTTCTGAATTTAATAGCTTTGCCCAAAAATTTATTTCTGTTTTTTCTTTATTTCCAACAACAAAACTAACTTCTGGCATTTCTATCCATTTTTTAGGATTAATTTGTGCGGCACAGCCTGTAACAATTATTTTTGCTTCTGGTTTATTTCTTTTCATTTGTCTAATTGATTTTCTAACTTTTCTCTCAGCTTCTTCAGTAACTGAACAAGTGTTAAAAACTATTATATTTTCATTAATTTTATTTTTAACTAATTGGTCTTTAATAACTTCACTTTCCCAAAAGTTTAATCTACAACCAAAAGTTTTTACTTGAAAATTTTTAATGAGTTCATTCATAAAAAAATCCTTCAAAAACTTTTTCCACTTCTCCTGTCATAATAACATTACCTGAATCAGCCCAATCAACAGTCAAAGTGCCACCATCTAAATAAATATTATTTTTTCTTGGAGATAAATTATTTTTATTGGCCATCACTAAAGTGGCGCAAGCTCCTGATCCACAAGCTAAAGTCACCCCAACTCCTCTTTCCCAAACCCTCATTCTAATTTGTCCATCATCCAATATTGTAGCAAATTCAATATTTGCACCTTCTTTGAAAATTGAGTTTTTTTCTAACGCTGAGCCAATTTGTTTAATATCCATATTTTCTAAATCAGTTTTGTTTTTACAGAATATTACGGCATGAGGATTACCAAAAGAAACACAATGAATTTTGTAGCCTTCTAAAAAAAAGTCATCTAGATTTATATTTTTTGACAAAGGAATTTGATACCATTTGAATTTGGGATTACCCATATTCACACTAAGTAAGTTATTTGTTTTCCAACATTTTAACTTATCTGAAATAGTCTTTATATTTACTTGATCCATATTGCTTTTTTCCATGATTAGGGATGCAACACATCTAACCCCATTGCCACAAGCTCCAACTTCCGTACCATCCTTATTAAAAATTGTTAAATCAACATCTTCTTTTGAATAACTGTTTATCAACAATAGTTGATCGCATCCTATACCATAATTTCTAGAACACATTTTTTTAATCAATTTTTTACTTAAAGAAATTGATTTTAGATTATTGTCAATAATCACAAAATCATTTCCTAAACCATTCATTTTTGTAAAAGGTATTTTCATTACTAAACTTATTTTATAAATCTATTTCTATAATAATTGGAACATGGTCAGACGGCTTTTCCCAATCTCTTATTTCTTTACATACTAAACCTTTTTTTACTTTAAATTCTAGATCCTTTGAAACCCAAATATGATCTAGCCTTCTCCCTCTATTAGATTTTTTCCAGTCTCTATTTCTGTAAGACCACCATGAGTAAAGTTTTTCATCATAGGGTACAATTTTTCTCATTATATCTATCCAATTACAAGAATTAACAAAATTTTTCAAGCTACTCGTTTCTATTGGTGTATGTGAAACTACATTTAAGAGTTGTTTATGTGACCACACATCGTTTTCATATGGTGCAATATTTAAGTCACCAACAAGAACTTGTTTTTTATTTTTGCTTTTTTTAAAAAACCTCTCCATTTCATTTATAAATCTAATTTTATGATCAAACTTTGCATTAATTTTGGTATCAGGAATATCTCCACCAGCTGGAACATAAAAATTATGAAGTGATACCTTATTTTTAAACGTTACTGAAATATGTCTGGTATCTTTTAATCCACAAAAATTAGAGTATGTTTCTTTTAAAAAGGGAGATTTCGAAATTATAGCCACTCCATTATAAGATTTTTCACCTCTTAATGAAATATACTGCATACCTATTTTTTGAAAATCTTCTAATGGGAAAAATTGATCTTGAGTTTTAGTTTCTTGCAGACACAAAACATCTATATAATATTCTTTTATAAACCTCAAAACATTAGCTATACGTAGTCTTACAGAGTTTATGTTCCATGTTGCTATACGCATTGAAAAACCTCTGCTCCAACTTTGCTACTATTTATTCTAAATTTTATCATCATTTTCCAAACTCTTAAAAGCAAAGTTTACAATCCTCTGAACCATAACACCTATCAGCAATATAAGTATTAATATCATAAACACAACGATAATAGATACCAGTAAATCCATCATAACATCCGCCTACCAGTTTTAGATAATCACTCATATTATCTTTAAGTTCTTTAGGTTCTTTAATTTTAAAATGACCTAACCAAGTCTGAATGCAAAAGTTCATGTATAAGTTTTTTCCATCACCTGCATATAAAAGTCATTTAATTTATATTTTTGAAAGCTAATTTTTAGTTTGCTATAATTTAGAATTTGGAATATATGGATTTAATTATCTAAGCCTATGAAGGCAGACAGTAATACTGATTAATACGTTCGACTTTCTTGGTCATTATGTCCAATCTAGTCTAACGTGTTTTGATTAAATAGCTATGCTTAATAATTAAGCTAATAAAAAGGAGTTAAGAATGCCTAACGGTAAAGTAAAATGGTTTAATCCAAATAAAGGTTTTGGCTTTATAGAGCCAGATGGTGGTACAGAAGACGTTTTTGTTCATATTTCTGCTGTAGAGGCTGCAGGTATGAATACTTTAAACGATGGAGATAAGGTTAGTTATGAACTAGAAACTGGGAAAAATGGAAAAGTAGCAGCTGTAAACCTTCAGAAAATTTAAATTTAGGAAGCTTCTATCTTTGAAAAATGTTCAGTTTGAAAACCTAAATTTAAAACGCCCTTTTTTAAAAGCTTTAAGCGACATTGGCTACTCCATTCCAACACCAATACAAGTTGAAACAATTCCTGCAGCATTACAAGGTTCAGATATACTTGGTATAGCTCAGACAGGAACCGGTAAGACGGCAGCTTTCATATTACCCATACTACAAAGGTTGAATGCCAATCAATTTGAAAACAAGTTTCGTGATCCTAGAGTTCTTATTCTTGCTCCAACTAGAGAACTTGCGATTCAAATAAATGATTCGATTAGACAATATGGAAAATATATAGCCCTCAAACATACTGTGATTTTTGGCGGTGTTAAGCAAGGTCCTCAAGTTAAGTTATTAAATAAGGGATTAGATATTATTGTTG
>MDSV01014363.1_pt1 | contig 27628 bp, 11 predicted proteins | sample 810851 | NCBI WGS metagenome assembly MDSV01 (sample SAMN05326640, study PRJNA326480) | marine metagenome | isolation source: seawater | place: Atlantic Ocean: North East | collected 2012 | reverse complement strand
TTGTCGTACGATATAATTAATTAACATATGTTTAATTTAAGCACACAAGAAGTGGTTTTGTCAATAGAAAAATCGCCTTTGAAAGTTGTTAGGGGATTAATCTACCAAGAATACCCAAACTTTTTTGGTAATACCTATGAATTAAACTTTGGTAAAAAAGAAAATTTTGAAAAATTAGAAAATCAAACACAACTGAATAGAGTAAAATTGTCCAAGGACAACGAAGTAATGAAAAAACTTACGATGTTTTTTATGAACACAACTATTACTAAAGCACTTGAAAAAAAATTTAACACAACTCTCAAGTTTGATTCTGTTGATGTTTGGATAGATGGTAAAGGATACAAACTTCCACCCCATGTGGATGACTCTAGAATTAAATTACATCTGCAAGTTTATTTGAGCAACAACAATGAAGGCACATCGCTTTATGACTCAACAGGCGAACTTCTTTATACTTTTCCTTTCAAAGCAAATTATGGATATGCTTTATATAACGGAGTGTATAGTCATCATGGTGTTGAAGAAGTTGAAGAAGATGGCAGGACTAGTCTGTACGTGAGATATCAGTAAGGAATATATCTGTCAGTGGGTAGTTCGTAAATTGCATTTTTTTCAAATTTCCAATTCAAATACAATTCACTAAACTTTTTAGCAATATGATCATAATGTTCTTTGGTTTCCATATGTCCTGGTTCAAATATTTGAGCATTATGATTTTCCATATTTTGTCTGTATACAATAAAATTTAATGTTAATTTTTCTAACCCATAATCAATAGGACCTGTTTTTTTCCAATTTAAAAAAGTACCTTGTTTGCTTGTAAATGCAAATATTTTTTTTGCTTTAGAAAAAAGCAAAGACAAATTATTATTAATTTTATTATTGCCTGTTGCTGTGTGTATTAGTATATCGTAATTTTGTAAATTTCTTATGCAGTTTCTATCAGTAAGATCCAACATATCCTTACCATAGTAATCTCCGTCTACATATTTTTTTAAACTGTTTGCTAGATTACCGTTGCCACCTGTTATTAATATCGTCATACTATAATATCAACGTCATTTGCATAGTTTGTAAATCCGTTCTCTTTTACAACTTTTAGTACTGAGTTTACCCTGCTAACTAATTCATCTTTGTGAGATATTAAAAATATATTTTTTTGTTGTGTTCTACTCATTTCTTTTAACACAGCCATAGAACTTTCAACACCTGATATATCCATACCAGCATCTACCAATTCGTCAATAAACAATAGATTTACTTGCTGATATAAACTCTCCCACACATCTCTGAATGCCCAACTCAAACTTAATATCAATCTATTTCTTTCACCTCTGCTTAGATTATCAAAATCAAGTTCTCTGCCAAGTTCTTCAATTGTAACTGTCAAATCCGATTGGAAAGTTACTGTGTGTGGCAGTTTTACTTTGTTTAAAAAGTATGCTAAACGTTGATTCAAGTATGTTAAGTTTTGTTCTATAATTCTTGTTCTTATAAATGAATCTTTTGCTGTCAGTAATTTGTATAAAAACTCCTGGTGTCTGTGCAAATCTTCTATTTGGTTTGCCTCTGTATAATCAACTTTTTGTATTGCAGTTTTTGTTAATTCTTCAATTTGTTCTGCATACGGGTCATCTTTTTTATCTGTTTGTTCCAATTGACGTTTTAGGTCTTTCAATGAACCTTTATGATTATATGCCTCATCTATGCTGTCATAATATGTTTCAGGAGTTTGTCCTAGATCTCCAATATCGTCTATGTCTTGTTGTATTTTTGCAAGATCACTTTTTAGTTTTTCAAGATCAGTTTTGCCTTCGGTTAATGTTGTTTTAAGTTTGCCAACTAAATGTTCATGTTTGTCATCTTTTAATTCTTGCTCACAAGTTGGACATTTTTGTTGTGCCGCATAATCTAAATCGCTCTCAGTTTTTTCAACACTTTCCATTGCTTTAGTATAGCCATCCTCGTGATATGCTTTTTCTTTGTTCAAACTTAAAAGTTTTAGATAGTTTTCGTTGTGCTTCTGTAAACGTTTGTGTGCATCTAGTTCTGCTTTGATGTCTACTTTTTCAAGTTCTGCGATTGCTTCCGAAAATTTTATTACATCTTGATCTTTTTGTGTTTGCCAAGCACTGCTTCTCAGTTTTAAACTTTCTATAGATTCTTGTATTTTTTCATTGGCCGCCATTTTAGAATCAATTTTCATTTTTTCTTCCATTAATTCTGTTTTGGATGCTTTCATTTTATCTTTAAGTAGATCTGCTTTTTGTGACAGCAGTGTAATTCCAAGCAACTGTTCAATAATTTCTCTTTGCTCTGCTTGTTTTGTTGCTAAAAATGGTTGCGTGTATGTGTTAAGTGCTATGATGTTTTTAAACATAGCAAGGGTCATACCTACTAATCTGTTTATTTCAATCTGTGTTTCTTTGTTTTCACCTTGTGCTTCGTTGCTATCTGTGTTTTGTTCAATGTTGTTTGCATAAAATTTAAATATTCCAGGTTTTCTTCCACGTTCGATCGTGTACTCAACATTGTTTTTTATAAATTTAACACTGACCAACATTCCTTTTTCGTTGGTTTTGTTCACAAGATTATCTCTTCTTATGTTTGTTAATGCTTCGCCATAAAACACATAAGATAGTGCATTTATAATTGTAGTCTTACCAGTACCATTTCTAGCACCAGCATCGTCTCCACCCAAATCTAAATTTTCACCAATAACTAATACAAGATTTTTATTGCCAAAATTAATACTTTGTGTGGCATTTCCCACACTCATAAAATTTTTAACTGTAAGTTCTTTAATTGTTAACATCTAAATCATTGTAGATTGCTGTCAATATGTTCTTGTCATATGTTTCAGAATCAACACCCTGTAATTGTTTTATTACAATTTGATCAACACTGTCAAATTTTTGCACTTGAACTGTAGGCGCCTGTGCTTGATCAATTTGTTCTGGTATTAGTTGTAATTCTCTTAATTGATATTTTTCAATAAATGTTTCTCTGATAAAGTTTGCTTCTTCATAACTTATTTTTATATCAAGTGTAACTCTCACATACATCTTTGCTTTTAAATGTTTTTCTGGATCTTCTAGTAACTCTGATATCTTTATTGTTCTATATCTTGGCATATCTGGCCAGTTAATATATTTTGGTTTTTGTCCATAATCTATTATCATCATGCCACGTTCGTCATCCCACGCATCTGCGTAGTTGTGTGGAAATGCATTACCCATATAAGTTACATTTGAATTTTGTTGTCTTTTGTGGAAGTGTCCTGAGAAAACTTCTCCACATCCTGCAAAATGTTCTGTTTTGATTGTACCTACATCTGGCATTTCTACCATTGCATTCATTTTAAAATACGGAAGTTCAAAATGTCCGAACACATATTTTTGTTTCATTTTTTGTATTGTTTTCCACTCGTCGCCAACCACCCACGGAATAATTGCAACATCGTCCTCAACAATCCAATCATTTACAAGATTTATATTTGGAATATTTCTTATGTATTCCATTGAATTAATTTCTCTTTTTTCTCTGTAATATAAATCGTGATTACCCATTATTACATAAACTTTTTCAAATGCCGCACCCAATCTTTCCATGTTGGATACAGTGTAGTTCATTGTGGATACGTTTGTTGCTGATCTTTGGTGATGCCAATCGCCTAAAAATATACAAGTCTCGCAACCATGTGCCTTGGCCTGTTCTATAAACCAATACACGAATGCTTCACAGTCGTCGTTGTGTACACGACTGTTTCCTTTCATACCAAAGTGTATGTCCGTGAAACAAGCGACTTTTTTAAAAAACATATGTTACCATTTCTTTTTAACAACAGGTTTGTGATTGGTCATGTCTACTTTTTTATAACCAACTGATGTGAAATCCTCAGTTTCTAGTGTACCTGTTTTTTTAAACTTCCTGTTTAACTTTGCAATTCCTGTTTTGTTTACAATTTTAACATCACCATGAGCACTTGACATTTTTTTCTTATATGCAACTGTGCCTGTTTCGTTTTCGGTTTGTCTTGTAAATGACGGATTCATGTGATTCATTTCTAGTAAGTCGTCTCTGATTGATTGATTTTTCTTTTCAATGTTTAATATTCTTGTGAATGAATTTGTTATTGCCGCAGTATAATATGCAAATGGATTTTCTGATTTACTTTCATCAAACTGCAAACCAATCTGTGATAATTGCATCAGTGCTTGTGATTGCATTTCGTCATTGTAAGTATAACCTCTCCAATTGGATCTTGTTCCATAACGTTCGCAAAGTTTCATAAACATCATTGCTAAACTGTTTGTAATTTTTCCATGGTCAACAGACCAATAGCCGTTGCTTAAACCACCAACCCAATGGGATTTGCCAACGCATTTTGTTTTGCCTTTTTTGTCTAATCTATAATGTTGGAAAGGCGGGAAGTTTACTTTGCTGTGATGATCCGCTACGGTTTTTGGATTTTTCTTTCTATTAGCATCCATAGGAATATGATCATAAGTCATAACCCGAAATACTAAATCAGTTTTATCAATTTTTCTTGTGGAAACTGTGTAGTCTGAAAGTTTTATTTTTTTAAGACCTTGGCTTTTTGCTTCTTCCCATGCTTCTTGTGTCATGCGTTTTGCTTTTGCTTTTCTTGCCTGGGCAATAGCACTTGCATTAATTTTTTTAAGACTTGGCACTATTAGGTCATACTGTGAATCTTCTTTATCTACATATGAACAATATGTGTTTTTACTGGCGTGTATTTGTGCCAACAGATCTCGATTGTTTAGGTACTTTACTCTTTTCATAATTTTCTCTTATTTTTTAGTTAAAGTGACCACAAACAGGTCTGTTGAAATGTGTGCCGTATGGTAATTAAAGTGCGCCTATAATTGTGCCTATAAATATAGTTAAAGTATACGAAATTTTACAAAGGAAAGCAACCATTATATGGTCTGGAAAACAATAACAAATGTGGCTAAGAATGTAGCAAAAAATACTTTGGGTACCGGTGTATTCAATAGAGCCGCAGAGCGGTTATTTGGTGCAGGAATTAAATCAAGTTACAAATTACGAGGACAAGCAAAATGGACCGGAAGAAAAGACGATGTTGACTGGCGAGTAAAATTACAGTTACCACAGCAAGGACCATTGTTTAAAGAAATATTTGACAGTGGAAATTATCCTCATCAGCATCAATTGACTCCGCTCTACGAAGAGCGTGGATTTCATTGGCCGGTAACACCTTCCATGATTGTGCAACATTCAGCAAATTACAATGCACTGTCGCAAACACACAGCAATTATCCATTCCAAGCATATCAAAATTCGCAAGTGGATCAAATGAACATAATTGGCGAGTTTCCTGTGCAGAATCAGGATGATGCCGCATACTGGGTTGCCACTGTTAATTTTTTAAGAACAGTCACAAAAATGTTTTTTGGAAATGATAAATCTGATCTAAAAGGAAATCCACCACCTATACTTCACTTATCTGGGTATGGTGATCATATGTTTAAAAATGTTCCTGTGGTTGTTAACACATTTAACGTTGAACTTAGATCGGGAATAGATTACATATCAACATCACAAAAATCACCTTACAGAGAACAAAGGACAAATCCAAATTTTGATCCTTTCAATCCAGACACAATGGATCAAACTTGGGCACCAACACTGTCAAACATATCCGTTCTTGTAACACCAATATATTCAAGAGACAGTTTAAAACAATTCAGTCTAAAAGAATTTGCTCGTGGCGATATGGTTATTGGTGGCAAACAGGGTGATACAAAAATAGGATTCATTTAATGTCAGAGTATTCAAACACATCGCCATATTTTAAAACCATGCAAAACGATATTAATTTAGAAATTTTGCAACCACGAACGATAACTGCGGAAGCAGATGACCAAACATACACAATAGAAAGAACATATGCATTCCGTCCAGATTTACTGGCTTATGACCTTTATGGAACACCTAGATTATGGTGGGTGTTTGCACAGAGAAATCCAAACGAAATAGAAGACCCAATTTATGATTTTAGACCTGGAGTGACCATACAGTTGCCGAAACCAGCAAATGTTTCCAAAGACTTAGGGGTTTAAGTCAATGAAAATTTATACCAAGATAGTTTACGACAAAGACGATAACATCATAGAAGAACATTCTTACGATTACACCGGTCCTGTTGCACTAACAAAATACATTAATAAAGATGGTGATGGACCCATGGCGGCAAAAAGACTTAAAGACAGAAAGAAAAACCCGTTTGAAAGGGCAATCATAGAGAATGAAAATATCACAAAGAAAAAAAATAATAATGTGTGGAATACTACTTTAAGTCCGGGTTCCGGTCACCCACTTCAGTGGAAATATCAAAACAAGAACAACATTTACAGTCGGAACCCAGACGATGTAATTGTTAGCACAGTTTCAGAAACAGAAACCCCAACTAAACCTAGGGGAAAATTAGAAAATCCTTTGCATAAATTTGCAACATACAACGCTCTTTTTACACTGTCGGGCATAAGCGAAGACGAACTAATGAGTCACTCGTTTTTAACCGATCCGGTGCATGATATAATTGCACGTAGTGGAGGAATTGGTGATCCAAATGTTGGTGGATACAGAGGACAAGACGACGTTGATGTCACAAACGTTCCGCCGAGTGTAAGATCACAAAGACAAAGAGAATCATGGATGAACAGATTAGGACCAGCCATAGCCATTTTAGAACAAGGCAGAGATATATTTTTTGAGAACGTTGATATTTTATCAACAGCATCTCCAAATCCTGAAAGAGGATTGGCCAACTTTACAAGGATGGAATTTGAACTTCACGAGCCATACAATGTAACTTTTGTGGAAAAAGTCCGGGCGGCAACTGCCTTAAACAAATACAAAGATTACATGGATGCTCCTTTATTGCTGACAATAGAATGGAAAGGGTTTGACGAGAGAGGCAGAGATGTAACAGCAGATCATCCACGCGAAACTCTTGTAAGAAAAATTCCAATTTTAATTGTGCGGGTAGAGTTTGATGTGAATGAAGGTGGTGCACAATACAGATGTATAGCAGTGCCTTATACAGATCTCGGACACGATGATAGATTTAAATTTCCTCGGACACAGATTCCAACAGAATCAAATTCAGCAGAATTCTGGTGCAGACAAGTGACAACACTTTTAGATAATCAGATGATTCAAGAAATTGAGGATGGGTCAAGAGAATACAAAGACAAGTATATATTTGCAATATCAGGAAAAGTTAAACAGGGTGGAAAAAAATACAAAGATGGCAAATACAAAGAGACTTCTACAAATGCATCCGGACAAGTTGCAGTTTTTCAATCATCTAATTCTGGAACCGAACCTGACGACAAAATTAAAATGCACATCTCTTCTGAAAAAGGAAATATTGATAGTTCGGTATCACTTACAAAATACTTTGAAGACATTTTGAGAAACTCATACGGATATCAAAGTATTATTGAAGATTTTTGGGAAACATATATTTCAGCCGCCACAGGAATAGATAAAAAAACACTGACAGAAAATGACAGCGAAAAAACTAGAGAAATACTTAAAGACACCAATCAAATGGTAACTCTTTTTCAAAAGAATCCATACATCGATTGGTTTAAAATAAAAACTTCGGTGGCAACCAAAACAGATGGCAGACTTGACAAATTCACAAAAATGCACCCAAAAATTATCACTTACTATGCTCATCCATACAAAATACACATTGGAAAATTAATTGAGGCAGGTTTGGGATTCAGTGACGATTTTTCTGAATCAACAATAAAAGATTACAATTACATCTACACAGGCGAAAACATTGATATTCAAAATTTAAGAATCTTATATAAAGCCGCCTGGTATATGCGTAGTCTACGAGGTGGCACCGATGCTGAGGCGGACGGCGGTGTGTGGGGTTATGTTAAAAAAGCATGGAAAAAAGTCCGTGCAAATGAAAAAGAACCCGGCACACAATTACTGTCGGTAAGGTCATATCCATCTACACTGAAAACAATAACATCCGTTGATACTCAAGACCCGAGCAAAGTGAGAGCACAGGAGTTTTATGATTATCTCACAAATCCAGAAGCGGACATGATGAAAATTGAAATGGAAATACTGGGAGATCCCACGTTTGTTGCTCAGGATGTGTTTATGCCAATACACAAAGACACAATAGTAAACACACTACCAGGATTTTCGGGGCCATTTAATTACACATATCAGTCTTGGAACATAGATAATGCCACCCCAAGTTTTAATTTGACATATCGTTTGCCGGAGGATATTGATGACAGAAAAGGTATCATGCATAATTTTAACTCAAAATCAGCAACACAAAATTTATTTTTTAGTGGAGTGTATGAAGTTGTAAAAATTGACAGCAATTTTTCACAAGGACAATTCAAACAGGTATTAACTTGCGTAAGACTGCATGGTCAAAACACGGATGGCCTAACAGCAACAATATCCGACGCAGTAGTTGATAGTATTAAACAAATTGAAAAAACAGAAGATATAAAGACAAAAAATGATATATCTTACAAAGAGAGAGGCGACAACATCGGAGAAACGTACGATGTTCATGGTAAAAAGAAAAGCAAAGAGCGGATAATAGAAGAAGCGGAAATTCTTGCTAAAGAAATAAAAGGATTCTACTAAGAACGGAGATAAAATAAAGTATGGTACAATCATTTGGATACACAGACTCGGCAGATAACCAAAAGAAACAACTCACAGAAAAAATATCCCCAGACGCCGGTCCGTATATTGGTGTTGTTGTGTTTCCTGCAGACCCAACACGAATGGGAAAACTGGGCGTAAACATACCGGAACTTACAAAAACCACTAGACCAAAAGCAGAGCAAATCATATACTGTGATTATTTGTCACCGTTTTACGGCGGCAAACCAGGTGCTTCGGTTTCTAAAACAGATCCTTACAGTTACAGAACTTCACAAAATTCTTATGGTATGTGGTTCGTACCACCAGACATTGGCACAGAAGTAATGGTAATGTTTGTCAAAGGTGAAAAACAAAAATCAGCATACTGGTTGGGTTGTGTGCAAAAACCACTTATCAATCAGGAAATACCCGCATATGGTTCCAGTGAAAATACATCAGTAGGGGTTGAAACTACCGGAGACATGGGCACACAAACTACAGAAGATATTTACGGAACAAAACTTTTACCAGCAGGAGAAACAAATTTTAATTTTGGAACACCAGATGCAATACCGGGAAATTACAATGACAAAGGTTTTAAAAGACCGGTAAATGATCTTTTAGCAGATCAAATGATGAGACAAGGACTTGTGGACGATCCTATTCGTGGACCAATATCTTCTTCAGCACGTAGAGAAACCCCAAGTAAAGTTTTTGGTTTCAGCACACCTGGTCCTATACGTCCAGATTCACGTGAATTAAACATTGGATTAGAAGGTGCAAAAGTTAAAGTTGATAGAAATCTAGGACATTCGTTTGTAATGGATGACGGTGATTTTTTAGGAAAAAATAAATTAACAAGATTACGTACAGCATCAGGACATCAAATTTTAATGCATGATACCGAGGGATCAATTTATATTGCCAACGGTTCAGGAAATGCATGGATAGAAATGACTGCTGAAGGAAGAATAGATGTTTATTCAGGGATAGGTGGAATTAATTTTAGAACGGAAGGCGATTTTAATTTTCATGCAGATAACAATGTTAACATAAATGCCGGCAAATCAATTAGAATGAATGCAACAACAGAGTTTGTTCAATCAGCAGGATCAATGTTTACACTTGGTGAAGAAGGTATTTTTACTGCATCACAAAGTGGATCAATTATGAATTTTGCTAAATCGGGTATTTCATCATACACACCTGCACAACAGTTGCACGGTGCTGGTGGACCCATACACCTAGCAGGTTCACAGGTACACTTTAATTCCACAAGAGCAAGTGCAAGTTGGGGACCAAACTGGTTAACACCAACAGCGGCCGGGATTGAACCTTACGAAGCAAACGATATCGAACTTGCGGATAAGGGAATTAAACCGCTTGAATCATTTACAAGAAAAACAAAAACAACAGTGCATAGATTTGTTCACCATGAACCTATGCCAAGATTCAAAAGTTTTTCTGCTGGATCAGTTCTTCCTATTGATGCTGATGATAAAAAAGCATGGAGACGTTTAGTAGACACACCAGGCACAGAAGAATTTATTGCACAGCAAAATAGATTGTCTGACATAGAAACTATCAGAGACGCACAATATCAAACAGACACATTACAGTTTTTGAAAAATAAAATGGGTAATTCAACAGATGTAACAAAAGCAAGAACATTAATTGCCGAGTTTGCAAAAGGTTATGATGATACTTTTAATGTTATAAATTCTGTTGGAAGTGCATGGGACACTGCTAAAAGCAGTATATCTAATAAAATTGGAGCCTTTCCAATATCAGATTCATTAGACGCATCTGGGTTAGTCAAAGACAATGTATCAAAAATTTCATCTCAGGTAATTGAAAGTTTTACAAATAACACAAGTGATCTTTTTGCTGATAATGTTTTTGTAAATCAATCCGGAGATTTATTCTCATTAGGAAAAAGTGTACATAGTGATATTACTAAAAATATCAAAGGCATAGATGCAATAAACACTTTGAAAGGAAATTTAAGCGTAGAAAACCTAGGGTCGACTCTTGCATCTGTTTCATCAGTGTCACAAACTTATAAAAATATTATTGGCGGAAATTTAACAAATATATCAAATGTTCAAAGTGTTGTGAAAAATTTAGGTATGATTAAAACAGCAATCGGAAGTGCCGGATCTGATCCAAGACAGTTGGCACGAATGGGAGTGTCCAAACAGACAATAGCACTGTCACAAGGTTTTGCAAAAGCCAAAACTGCTGTAACAAGTTTTTTCAAAGGGTTCAAATGGAGTGATAAAAGACTCAAAGAAGAGGTTAGGTTTATTGGCAAATCGCCCGCGGGCATCAACATTTATTCGTTTAAATACAAACAGTTGCCTGGGAGATACATCGGTGTAATGGCACAGGAAGTTCCTTGGGCAAGAAAAATGACAGACACAGGATTTTATGCTGTGGATTACAGCAAAGTGGATGTCAAGTTTAGGAGATTAAATTAATGGCGTATGGTTCATCAGGTTCGTCCGGTGGTGCAAGTAAAGGTGGCATTACCTTTAAAGGATTTTCATCAAGAGCAGACAAGCAGAACTTTAAGGTTTATGATTTTGAGTGTGCTAAACAGGATCTCATAAATCGTTTGTCGGTACGGAAGGGCGAAAGAGTGGAGAATCCTGAATTTGGCACAATTATATACGATGCATTGTTTGAACCGCTTACAGAAGGTCTAAAAGATGCTATTTTAGAGGACATTACAGCAAACATGAATGCTGATCCTCGACTGGCAGTGGACGACATACGAGTCAGTGAATCGGAGCATGGAATAGCAATCGAGTGTTCATTATCATACGTTCCTCTTGATATTACCGAAAAATTACGTTTTCAGTTCGACGAAAATTCATTGTTGCGCCTATCTTAAAGTACGCACATAATATATTCTATAAATATTGTTGTTAACACATTATGGCCACAACAGAACGACAGAACAGATTACTTGTAGCGGAAGATTGGAGAAAGATCTACCAGGCTTTTCAACAGGCAGATTTCAAATCATATGATTTTGAAACATTACGTAGAACCATGGTGGCATATCTACGTGAAAATTATCCAGATGATTTTAATGATTTTATTGAGAGTTCGGAGTATGTTGCACTTATTGATTTAATTGCCTACATAGCACAGGCACTTTCATTTAGAGTTGATTTAAATGCCAGAGAAAACTTTCTTGCAACTGCTGAAAGAAGAAATTCAGTTTTAAGACTAGCAAGATTAATAAACTATAACGCAAGTAGAAATAGACCAGCAACTGGTTTATTAAAAGTAGATTCAATTACAACCACAGAAGATGTAATTGATTCGAGTGGAACAAATTTAGCATCTCAAACTATTATTTGGAACGATGGTTCCAATTCAAATTACAGAGAACAATTCACAGCAATATTAAATGCAGTAAATCAAACTGGACAAATATTTGGCAAACCTAGAGAACAAAAAGAAATTGGCGGAATAGACACAGAAATTTACACACTAGCATCAAATCAAAATGATTTACCAATTTACAGTTTTACAAAAAATGTTGGCGGAACGTCAAGAACGTTTGAAATAGTTCCGGCGGCAGTGCAAGGGTCAGAATCGATTTATGAATCAAACCCTATCGAAGGAACTGGATTAACATATTGTTATAGAACTGATGGATCCGGTGATAGTTCAAACAACACCGGTTTCTTTTTTCTGTTCAAACAAGGAACTATGCAACAAGTAGATTTTACAGTTGATTCAGCAACTACAAATTTTGTTAAGCCAATTGATTCAGCAAACATTAATGAAACAGATGTTTGGTTATACAAACTTGATCAGTTTGGACAACTTTTAAGCAAGTGGGAAAAAGTTCCTGCACTTTCAGGTAATAATGCAATTTATAATTCACTTACAAACAACCAAAGAAATATTTACAATGTTGTAACAAAAGTTAATGACTCTATAGATTTAGTATTTGGTGATGGAAATTTTTCTAATTTACCTTTGGGTTCTTTTAGAACTTATTTTAGAACAAGCGACAATACAAAATATGCATTACAACCTGCTGATATGACAACAGTGCAAATCGCTGTTCCATATATTGACAAAAACGGTGCACAGCAGACACTAACAGTAACAATGGGACTGAAGCAATCAGTTTACAATAGTGCGGCAACTGAATCAAATGCTTCAATTAGAGAAAAGGCACCACAGGTTTATTATTCACAAAACAGAATGATTACGGCAGAGGACTACCAAGTTGTTCCTTTATCAGCATCACAAGAAATTATTAAAGTAAGATCTGTGAATAGATCTGCATCTGGTATTTCAAGAGCAAAAGAAATATTAGATCCCACAGGAGCATATTCTAACATAAGTTTATTTGCAGAAGATGGCATATTATACAGAGAAGAAAAAACAAATCAATTCACTTTTACTTTTACAAACAGAACTGAAATTTTAGCAACAATTAATTCACACGTAGAAGCAAAATTAAAAGAAGCATACTCTAGACATTTTTATTATCTAAAATATGGCACAAAAGATCTAAGTTCTTTAACTGCAACATGGAATTCAACAACAACCGGAACAAACACAAACACAGGTTATTTCAAAGCAGGTGGTCCTTTGGTTATAGGTGACTTTGCAACTTCTAACTTTAAGTATGCAAAAGTTGGTGCACTTGTAAAATTTACTTCTCCAGACACTAGAGAATTTTTAAACGACACATTAGTTGATGCTGGAACAGATAATGCAGAAGACAGAGCATGGGCAAAAATTGGTGCTGTTGAGGGAGATGGTGCAAATGGCGGAGACGGAAACTTGGAAACAGGTGTAGGTCCAACAACACTTGCTAACATCATACCAAATGGTGCAAAAGTTGATTCTATATTTCCTAATTTAACAACAACTTTAAATGATACTTTAAAAACTGACATGATTGACAGAACAGAAGCATACGAAGATTTTGGAATAAGATACGACGCTGATGCAGAAACCTGGAAAATTATTACAGCAACAAATTTAAGTTCTAGCACAGTGTTTAGTTTGAGTGATGCAGGATCCACTGCAGGGCAAAATTCAGATACTAGTTGGTGGTTCAAATTTACTAATGACGGAAACACATATACAGTAACATACAGAAGTTTAGATTATCTATTTGAATCAGAATCACAAAACAAGTTTCATTTTGATGTAGAAGAAAAAATTTACGATTATAAAACAGGAAAACGTGTAAAAGATACTGTTAAGATATTAAAAACAAATTCAATAGTATCAACAGGAAATTCAATTGGCTATCATATTCCATGGCAGGTTGTAGATACAGTTACTGAATCTGATGGATATCAAGACAATAGAAAAATTAAAATTGGATTCTATGATGATGACGATGACGGTGTAGTTGATAATCCTGAAATTTTTAACATCATAGTAGAGCCAGATACAAGTGAACAACTAAAATATGTATTTTTTGAAAAGTATACATCTTATGATAACATTGAAAGATATAGACCATATGCATCTAAAAATTTTGTTATTGCACAAAAAGAATCAAGCATAACACTGCCAAGTGGATATGCGGACGGACAACTATTTTACTTTTATGATGTATCTGAAAGTGTTGTGAAAAAATTTAGTTCTACCACTAATACACTTACAACAACAACAGACTATTATGCAAGACGTGGTAGAAGCAGTATGTCATTCCAATACAAACATCATGCAGGACAAGAAACTAGAATAGATCCGGCAGTATCAAATATTGTTGATGTTTATATGTTGGAAAGAACGTACGATAATTTATATAGAATATGGTTACAAGATGGCGGAATTGAACCAGACACTAGCACTTCAGACCAACTTAGAATATCATATTCAGGAACATTAGATCCTCTTAAATCATTATCGGATCAAATAGTGTATCATCCTGTAAAATATAAAATATTATTTGGAAATAATTCTGATGAAGAATTACAAGCAACATTTAAAGTTGTAAAAAATGCAAACACTAACGTCACAGACGCAATTATCAAAACAAGAGTAATTCAAGCAGTCAATGAATTTTTTGCATTGGATAATTGGGATTTTGGTGATTCATTTTACTTTACAGAATTAGCCGCATACATACACAACCAATTAGCACCAGATTTATTAACAGTTGTGATTGTGCCAAATCAATCTGGACAGAGTTTTGGGTCTCTGTTTCAAATTAATTCAGCGGCAGACGAAATATTCATTAGTGGGGCCACCGTTAGTGATGTATCGATAATCACAGCACTTGGAGCCAACCAATTGGTAGCATCAGGTACAGTAGTGACATCAGCATCATCAGCCACTACAAACACTACAACAGGATCAGCAGTGTCAGGCTCTACTACATCAGGTTCCAGTTCTTCAACTGGCAGTAGTGGGGCAGGATACTAATGGCAGATAATCCAATAAACGCATTAAGCAACCAAGAAGTTGTCAAACAAGGCGATAATGAATTAAGAAGAACTATTCAGCATCTCCCTGCATTTTATAGAACTGACAGCAACACAAGATTTTTATCAAGTGTGCTTGATCCACTGGTTCAAAAGGGAGCATTAGAACGTGTTGATGGTTACATCGGCAGGCAAGATGCATACACAAGAAAAACTACAGACAGATATATTAGTGCCACAGATAGAGATAGGTTTGCATATCAATTAGAACCTGCAGTAACTTATACAGACAAAGATACAACATCTGTTAATCCAGAAGATCAAGTTAAGTTTTCTGGCACATATGATGACTATATTAATCAAATAGAATACTTTGGTGGAAAAGTTGATAACCATGATAGATTGAACAAGCAGACCATTTACTCATGGAATCCTGCAATTGACTATGATAAACTTATTAATTACAGAGAATACTATTGGATGCCGGAAGGTCCAAACGCAATCGAAATAGACAGTGTGGGACCAAGTGCAGTTTCAGAATACAAAGTAGAAGTATATCCAGACGATGGCAGTACAGCAAAAGCATACAATTTCCCTCACAGAGAAAATGAAAGAAATCCTATTTTAAGATTATACAGAGGTAACACATATAAATTTAATGTTGACGCAAAAGGACATCCTTTTTACATCATGACGGAACCATACAAAGAAATGGTTGGAGCAGACGGATCAACGAGTACTTTATATTCAACAGGTGTAACCAATAACGGTGCTGATCAAGGCACAGTCACATTTACAGTTCCGGCAGGTGCACCCAATTCATTATATTATCAGTGTGGAAACCATGATTCTATGTACGGATCAATACAAATATTTGATGTCAGCACAACCACAAAAATTGATGTGGAAAAAGAAATTATTGGTGTAAAAAATTATAGTTTACGAACTTTAGATTTATCCAATGGTATGAAGATTAAATTTAAAACCAGTGAGGTATCTGCAACGTATCAAGGTAATGAGTATTATGTTGAAGGAGTAGGTGATGCAATATCATTAACAAATATTGAAGAATTAATTACACCAGAAAGTTATGCTACAGAAACAAGTATTCCATATGATAGTGTGGTTTACGATTCAAGACCATATTCCAAAGCATTTTACAGACCAGAAACACACGATTACATTACAATTAAAAGAAGTTCAATTGATAGAAACGCTTGGTCAAGATACAACAGATGGTTTCACAGATCGGTTATAGAACGTACTGCGGAAATTAGTGGGTATACACCTGTATTAGACGAAACAGATAGAGCAAAAAGACCTATTATAGAATTTGACGCAGGAATTAATTTATATCAAAGCGGAATAAGATCACAAGGATCAGTTGCTTTGTATGACGGAGTGACCACAGATGCTTTGAGTAACGTGGTAGGACAAACTGGTTATCTAGTTGATGGAGTACCATTAGCAGATGGAATGAAAGTTATTTTTGCCAACGACACAGATCCTACTGTAAAAAATTCCATATATCTAGTAAATTTTGTTAACGCAGTAGATTCAACTTTAGTAATTGCACTTACAAAAGATTCAACACCAGTTGATGGTGATCAAATATTTGTTGAATTGGGTACTGGACATCAAGGCAAAACTTATTATTTTAATTCTACAGCAGGAAGTTGGACAGGATCACAAGAAAAAACAAAAGTAAATCAGCAACCGTTATTTGGAATGTTTGATAACGATCATGTACCTTTTGATGACGCAACAACTTATCCCAACTCAACTTTTGCCGGTGCAAAAGTTTTTGCATTTAAAACATCAGATACGGCAACAACTGACACAGTTCTAGGAATCAAAGTAAAATATAACACAATTAATAATGTTGGTGATATTGTTTTTGAGTCTGATCATACAGCAGGAAATTTTACATACAATTCTGCAACCACAACAATTACAAAAAATTTAGCAGAAGGACATTTACATTTTACAACACCAACAACTGACAGAGATTCCAGAGGTCCATGGACAAAAAGAAAATCTGAAGACACTCAACTTGTAATAAGAACACTTGAAGTAGACGAAACAGAGAAAAAATTATTTCCCATTGATTTCTTTAAAAATTCTGCTTCTCTTACAGATCTAGAAGTGTCTGTAACAGTAAACGGCATTAAAAAAATTATTACAAGCGATTTTACTTTGGTTAACGGTACATCAAACAAATATATTAGTTTTGTTAAGGACCTTGAAATAGGTGACCAAATTAAAATTACAGGTAGTTCAAGTGCAACAAAAGTTGCAGGTAAAGGAATATATCAAGTACCAAGAAGTCTTGAAGTTAATGCAGAAAATACAACACTTGGAACATTTACATATGGACAAATTCATACTCATGTGCAGGATATTTTTGAAAGAAACGAAGACTTAACCGGTGCTGTAATAGGTAATGCTAATCTACGAGATAAACCAGACGCAAGACTTAAAGGCGGAACAATTCTACAACACGAAGCACCGTTACTGCCGGCAGTATTTGGTTTGATTGACCAAACATCAAATGTAATCACAGCAATAGATTATTGCAATCAACAATATGAAAAATGGTATAATTCATTTTTAACTTATGCTGTTGGTACAGCATATGAGGGTGTTGCAAGAGATAGAGTAGACGAAATAATACTAGCAATTGGTAATGGCAAAAACAAAAATATGCCTTTCTTTTATGAAGACATGGCCGGATACGGAGAAAATGTATCCACAAGAAGTTACACTGTACCAGATGCTTCTCAAACTGAATACGCAATTAACTCACAATTTACAACAACAGCAACAAGTAACAGGGCGATTTACGTTTATCTTAATGATGTACAATTATGTTTGGGCACAGAATATACTTTCAGCACAACTGATGATACTGTAAACATCACTGCCACTCTTGCAGAGGGTGATACAATCATTATAAAAGATTATGCTGATACAACAGGTAGTTATATTCCGCCAACGCCAACTAAATTAGGAATGTATCCAAAATTTACACCAGAGAAATTTACAGATACAACATACATTACCGATACTGACGTAATTAGAAAACACGACGGTTCAATAATTAAAACTTACGGCGATGAAAGAGATGATTTAATCCTAGAACTTGAAAAAAGAATTTACAACAATATTAAAGTAACGTATGATGCAAATTTACTAGATGTTAAGGAAGTAGTGCCATCAGCATTTACATCAACAGAATATACATTACAAGAGTGTAATGATTTAATGGGTGGAGATTTTTACAAATGGGCAGGTCGTAACAGTGTACAATATCTTAACAACACATCTTTTTCTGAAGGGTCGCCTTTTACATACAACTATGCAAGAAGTACAGATAGAGTAAACAATCAAAATCTTCCTGGACATTGGAGAGGCATATACAATTATTTTTATGATACTGATTCACCACACACTAGACCATGGGAAATAATCGGACATTCAGAAAAGCCTAGCACATGGGAAGCAACATACGGCACGGCACCTTACACATCAGGTAACAGTGTGTTATGGGATATGATAGAATCAAAAACAGGTAGATACGGAAAACCAAATATTAAAAAATATTTGCCAGTGGATGCATCGGGTAATTTATTAGACCCAATTGCCGCAGGTATTATAGCAAACTTCGATATTCCTGGAAGAAGAGCAGGATGGAAATTTGGTGATCAAGCACCTGCAGAAACATCGTGGAGAAAATCAAGTGCTTTTCCGTTTACTGCAATAAAAGTTTTAGCAATATCTAAACCTGCTAAATTCTTTTCATTGTTTTTTGATGTTTCAAGACTTACAACAAATATACTTGGAAATTTAGTAAGTTCAGAAACATTTATTAGACCTCAATTACAAAGTGCTAAATTTCATTTACAAACATCAACTGATAATGCAACAGGTGTTACAACAAGATATACCACAGCAGGATATCAGAATTTTGTTGTAAATTATCTCATAAACAGAACTTTAGACCCAATTACTTTTTATTATAATAAATTAAAAGATTTAAAAGTTCAGTTGGCTTATAAACTTGGTGGATTTACAGATAAAGAAAACTTAAAAATATTAACAGATTCAATTTCGCCAGGATCAACAGCAGGTTCTAAATTTATTCCTGACGAAAACTATAAAATTTTATTTAGGACGTCTAATCCAACAGAAACATTTGAATACTCTGGAGTATTAATAGAGTACAACACTGACACCGATATAGACGGTTCTACACTTCTTGGTGGTTATAAAGTTATAGGATATTGCACTTCTAAACCATATTTCAAATTTTACTATCCACAAAAAGGAACAACACACAGCAAAGTTGGAATTACAGGAGTTGATATTAAAAAATATCCAATGTACTCAGAAGAATTACAGACAATTCCATATGGATATGTGTTTGAAACTATTCAAGACGTAGCAGACTTTTTATTTGGATATGGACAATACCTTGAGAAAAAAGGTTTTAGATTTAACAAATATTCAAAAGCAATTAAAGAAACATTAAACTGGTCAAACGCTGTGCGAGAATTTTTATTCTGGACGACACAAAATTGGGCGCCGGGAAGTGCCATTACTGTATCGCCTGCCGCTGATGGTTTTGAATTAGATACGACAAATTCAGTAATTGGACAAATAAAAAATCTTGCAGGTGACTATTCAATATTAGATGCCGGCGGAAGAAAAGTTGATATAAGAGAATTGTCAACAAAACGATTGGGCAAAACTTTTGATTTAAGTTTGAAGTCACCGGAAATTGGATTGTACAATATTGAACTTAATGCTGTTCAAAAAGAACATTTGTTATTATTTGATAACAACACAGTGTTTTCAGACATAATTTTTGATCCCCTTACTGGGTATCGTCAAAAAAGATTAAAAATAGTTGGATGGAAAACATCCGGATGGAACGGCGATTACTATGCTCCGGGTTTTGTTTATGACTCTGCTCAGGTTAGATATTGGACTGCCAATACAGACTACAAGATTGGCGATAACGTTGAATATCAAGGTAAGTTTTATGTGGCAAAAAATAATCATACAACTGCATCAAGTTTTATATCGGACAATTGGATACTAAAAGGTGAAAAACCAGCACCGCAACTTATACCAAACTTTGAATACAAAATATCACAGTTCAATGATTTCTATGATTTAGAAACAAACAACTTTGACGAATCGCAACAAAAACTTGCACAACAATTGACAGGATTTCAATCGAGAGATTATTTAGAAAATTTATTTGTTAATGATATTTCCCAATATAAATTTTATCAAGGGTATATCAGAGAAAAAGGAACTCAAAATGCTATTGATAAACTGCTTAAAGCACAATATGAAGATCAAGATATTGCATTAGACTTATATCCGGAATGGATGATAAGAACAGGCAGAATTGGAAATGTTGATGCCTTAGACAATATACAATTTAAACTTGTTGATAGTGATGTAAACAACAATCCACAAAGTATTGAATTACTTGAATCATCAAACTCATCGAAGTCGTATATTAGAAGTGTGGGAATTCCAAAAGAAGATTTTTATAACAAACCTGTGGAATACACAGCAGGAACAACGTTCTCAAGATATGATTACACAAAAACAGCAGTAGATCGAGAAACAAATCAAATTTTTAAAACTGCTGGATATCCTCAACTTGCTCAGGTGCAAAACACTGCATTTGATATGGCTGATATTGTGAATCTTAATATTAATGATGTTACAAGCAACGAGTTAATTTGGGTAGCAAATAAATCTAATAAAGATTGGGATGTCTTTAGAATTACTGGCGCAAGTTATAAAATTGCAAGTTTAAGAACATCAAATAATCAAACACAAATAGAAATAACATTTACATCAGCACACGGATTGTCTGCTGGTAGTTCAACAACAATAGCAGATTATTTTGCAATACAAAATGCAGAATTAACTGATTTGAACGGAGTGTATCAAGTGCAATCAGTACCAGATTATAAAAGAGTAATTGTTAATTTTACAGGAGGACTTGGTGCACTACCAACATTGGCAGATGGATCAACAGCAGAAAGTTATGGAAATATTTTAAATTTTGTATCAGTAAGATTAGCATCTATGGATAATGTTAATGACAAATTACATTACAGTGATTATAAAGATCAAATTGGCGTAATAGAAAAAGAAGGTGACAAAGTTTTTGCTGACGCAGACAGTAATGGTTTATGGAAAGTTTATGAAAAACAAGATCCTTACACACAAAATTTATTATATTCACCAGATGTTTCAACAGCAGATCAAGATTTTGGTTATCAAATTGTTGCAAGAAATGATGGTAGAACGTTAATTGTTTCAGCACCAACGAAAGCACAAGGTGAAGTACAATTTTTATTTCGTTCAGTAAACACACCAGGAACAACTTTTACCACTCAATCAACAGCAACAATGACTGAGAACAACGATAATACAAGTAGACTTGGTTATTCATTATCAATGAGTTCTGATGATAATTTTGTTATTGCTGGTGCACCATATACAAACACAATTGGTACAGATGGTAGTTCAAGATTTAGTGATTCAGGACTTATAAAAATATATCTATGGAATCCTGCAACTTTTGTATACGGAATATTAAACACAATTACTCCACCAACAGACGAGGCATCTCAAAATTTTGGTTGGGCACACAAAATTGTTGAACCCGGAGTAAACTCACTTAGATCAACACCAACAAAATATCTTTTTGTTTCCGCACCCGGTTTAAGTGCTGATCGAGGACGTGTTTATATGTATGAATGGGGAGTTGGTACAGATGGATCAACATATGATACATGGACACAATGTTTAACAATTGATTCTCAATCACCAGGATCAAATCAACGTTTTGGACACAAAATTGAAGCAAGTGACACAGGAGATATTCTTGCAATTAGTTCTAAAGCACCTGGAAATGCTGGTAAGGTAGAGATATTTGTTAGAACGTCATCAAGAAACGACGACAGTGTAAATCATTCATTTAGTCTTGTACAAACCTTAACAGGTGTAACATCAGATGGTTCCACATTAAACACCGAATTCGGTGAATCAATGACAATGAGCAAAGACGGAAGCACATTAATTATTGGTTGTCCAGGATATGATGACAGTTCAGCGGCAGACAGTGGTGCAGTATATTATTACAAATGGGACGCAGATGGCGATTCAACTTTAACATACACGTTGCAACAGACTTTATCGGCAGTAGACACTCAAGCAAATATGAGATTTGGTAGTTCTGTAGACATCAATGACAGCGGAACAAGATTGGTTATTGGTGCAGAAAAATATGCTAATGATAGAGAAATGAGATTTGATTCTGGAGAAACAACATTTGATTTACAGGATACAACAGTGTCAGATTCTAATGTTGGCTCAGGTGGTGTTTACACTGCAACTATGTACAATACAAAATTTGTAATAGATGATAGACTGCAAACAGTAAACGTTTCAGCAAATGATGATTTCGGCAGAGGTGTTTGCGTAATTGATCAAACTGTATATGTTGGAGCACCAGATGATGACGGAAACATAGCATCCGATGGCAGTAGCAAAGTGTCAAATGACGGAACAGTCACAGTATTTGACCTTACAAAAGAGAATGATTATGCTTGGTCACAAATTGCAGTTGAAACAGCATTAATGGATATTGAAAAATTAGGACAAACATTCCAATTTGATAGTGCATCAAAAAAAATTATGGATCATTACAATTTATATGATCCGGTAAAAGGTAGAATTTTAGGAATTGCAGACAGAGAAATAGATTACAAAACACAATGGGATCCAGCAGTTTACAACAATGGTTCAAGTCCAAACATTAAAATAGGTTGGGGAGCAGAACATCAAGGAGAAGTTTGGTGGGATTTATCAAAAGTAAAATGGTTATGGTACGAACAAAGTACACAAGAATACAAAGCAAACAATTGGGGTAAACTATTTCCTGGTTCTGTTATTGATATTTGTGAATGGATTGAGTCAACAAGATTGCCATCACAATACGCAACAGCATCTGGAACACAAGAAGGGGTTGATCAAGGAATAACCGGTACACCTGTATTTCCTGATGATTCAAGTTACAGTCAAAAACAAAGATTTGACCCAGCGACGGGTTCAACTGTAACATATTTTTACTATTGGGTAAAAAATAGATCACAAATGCCAACTAACAGTGTTGCACAAAGATTCAACACCACAGCATATATTTCTAATTTAATATCAAATCCTAAATCAATGGGCATGAAATACTATGCAATTACAGATGTTGACAAGTTACTATTATGGAACGTGGGCACTTTGGTAGGAAGCGATTATATTTTAAACATAGATATCAAAACAAACACATTTGAAAATGATGCACACTCAATTTGGAAACTGGTACGTGAAGGAGATAAAGATTACAGACCAGGTTCAGTTATTGAAACACGTTGGTGGGACTCGCTAGTTGGGAAAAACGAAACAGGAGATCTTGTTCCAGATCCAGATTTAAGTATTAATGAAAAATATGGAAATAATGCAAGACCGAGACAGAGTTGGTACACAGACAGATATGATGCACTTAAAGAAATTATTGATTACACAAATACTATCCTTAAAAAATATCAGTTGGTTGGAACATTTAATTTAACAAATTTAGATTCAAAAGATCCAGAGCCAACAACAGCAAGTTTAGAGTGGGACGCAAAAGTTGCCACATATGCTGAACTTACGTATATTGACACAAGAGATTTATCAGGTACTGTAAACTACCTTGTAGAGTCTGACGAAACTGCAAATAGTTTATGGGCAATATATCAATGGGATGGATCGGTTTGGTCTAGAACAAAAGTTCAAACGTTTGATACTTCTAAATATTGGAGTTACACAGACTGGTATAAAACTGATGGTGATATGAGTCATGATGAAAACACATCAATTGATGCACAGGTTACTTTTGAATATGAGTTAGACACATTAGATCTTGCAATAGGCAAACACGTGAAAGTAACAAGTGCAGACACAGGTGGTTGGAAACTGTTTATGAAAACAGCAACTGGTTACGAAAACGTTGGTACAGAGAACGGAACAGTTAGATTATCTACTAAACTTTATGACTATTCACAAGATGCAACAGGATATGCAGGACAAGATGCATTTGACACTAATTTTTACGATCAAGAACCATCAAAAGAAACTAGAAACATTTTAAAAGCAGTTAGAGATGATTTGTTTATTAATGAGTTGGCTATAGAATACAACACTTTATTTTTTACAGGATTACGTAAAGTTTTAGAACAGCAAACATATGTTGATTGGATGTTTAAAACATCTTTTGTAAATGCAAGGAACAGTGTTAGACAACTTGATCAAAGAAAAACTTACACAACTGGTACAGATACTTGGATTGAAAGTTATATCAATGAGGTAAAACCTTTCCATTCAAAATTAAGAGAATACAAACTTGGGTACCAAAGCACAGATACACAAGACGGAATATTTTCTGACTTTGACAGTCCTCCATTTTATGATGCATCAACAGGAAAAACAAGAGGATTAAACGTAACAAGTGACACAGCAAAATTAACTGAATATCCATGGCAAATGTGGAATGACTTTCATAAAAAATATGTTTCGTCAATCACTTTGTTGTCAGGTGGATCAGGATATACTGTTGCACCAACTGTTACAATAATTGGCGGTACCACTGCCAGCACAGGACCATTCCAGGTATTAGGAACCAGCAGTAGCGGAGCAACATCAGGAACTTATGGTTACTATTATCCTTTGTTTACAAAGAAAACACAGGCAGAAATATTTGATACTCAAAACAACAGCGGTTCCGGAGCAACAACTACTTTTACTTTTGATGAATATTCAGGCACAACTTTTTATATGCCTTCAAGCACCACAAACACAGGACAATCAACAAGGTCTGGTGTATACAAAATGTATACAACACCAAACACAGATGCGGCAACTGCCACAGCAGTTATAAAAAATGGTGAAGTCACAGAAATAAAACTTGTTACAAAAGGCAGAAATTATGATACAACACCAACTGTAATGATAACAGGTGGAACAAGCACAGGAACAAACCCATCAGTGGTTGCTAAGGCTTATGCAAATTTAAATAACGACCTTGTAAGAGATTTTGATACAACAATAAAATTTGATAGAGTAAAATCTACAAGTTCAGTTGTTGATTGGACGGCAAGTACTGCTTATGCATACGGACAATTAATTAGACACAACAATCAGTTATACAAAGCAACACAACATTTTACTTCAACTACAGACTTTGACGATAATGTAGATTATGTTTACAAAGTGTACGGTGATGAAACAGGATTAACAGCGGCAGACAGAACAAAAGGATTTTACACACCTGGAACAGGAATGCCAGGCAACGAACTTTCACAATTAATGGAAGGTGTTGATTATGGCGGAACAATGGTTACAGGATTACTGTTTAATCAATCCGGCGGTTGGGATATGCAGGGTTGGTACGATTTTCCATGGGATCATTTTGGTGCTACAGATGTAGTGGCATTTAGAGCAGATGGTACAACAAAAACATTTACTTTTAGTTCAGCACCTGCCTCAACAGTTGTTTACAATGTGTATGTTCAAGAAGACGATAGTTCAAGAAGAAAACTACCTGATGTATTCAGGGGCGACGGTTCAACAGCGTCATTTACACTTGCTTCAACTCCAAATGAAAATGCATTGATAGAATTTATACCATTTGATAGTGACGGAGTAATGACACCAACTGATGATAGAACACTAGATTCTATTGTGAGAGGTGGAATGTTTAAATCAGCGATGGGAGTTGCACCAAGTGATATATTGCTTGAAGGAGATGAATTTGTATCACCGGAAACAAGTTATGCTCCGGAAGAAGCAGTGCCTGGACAACTTTTTGACACATTAGATATTAAAGTTTACACATCTCCTGAATCGGGTGTACCATTTATAAGTGAAAAAACACACATAGTTGATGGTTCAACGCAAACTTTCAGCATAGGCGATTATCCAGGAACATTAGGTTCAGTTACAGTATCAGTTGACGGAGTTATTAAAAAACTTACAACCGACTACTCTGTGGATGTAGCCAACAAAACAATTACATTAAACACTGCGCCAAATTTATATGGCACTGTGTCAACAAAAGTATTTGCAATATCAGGTGAAAATTATAGAGTGTTAGATCAATACTCAGGTGACGGAAGCACTGTTACATTTTTAACATCCACAAGGGGCGAATTTAATTTAGATTCTACATCTTCTGATATGTATGTTACAATTGACGGAGTGCCTACAACAGCATTTACAACAACCACAACTGCAAATACAATTACAATTACATTTAGTTCTGCTCCGGCGGCAAACGCATTTGTACAGGTTGCAGGATTTAACAAGTCAACAACTTCCACAAGAAGTTACGCAAGTATTAGATCACAAAAAATTACATATGATGGTTCAACAAACAGATACACATTAACATATCCACCAGGTGCAATAGGACCATTCTCTGGATTAACAATGATCGAAGTTGGTGGAAAAATGTTGAGAGGTCCGGATAACACATATTACTTTGGAGATGGTAGCACATATACTTTTGGTGTAGCAAGTGGATTATCAGATGATTCAACTGTTGACCCAGCAAAAACTATTTCTTCAACTAGTGAAGTTGAGGTCTATGTGAACGGAACTAAAAAATCTTTGAACACACATTATACTGTTGATCTTACAAATCAAAATGTAGAATTTATAACAAGCGAAGTACCAACAGCAACAGATGTTATTTGTATATCAACACTTGTTGACAATCATTATTATAATATAGGAAGTGATATTGTATTGGATATTGCACAAATAGATGCTGATTCAACTAGTCTTGGATATAGATTAAATGAAAATGATATAATGGATGTAACAACTTTTAATAATGCATTAGGAATGAAACAAAGAAGAGAAGTGCTTGACGGTAGACCGTCTGGTGTTTTCAAACTAAGATTTGATCCATTAAATTCAAGTTACATTTATGCTTGGTTGAATGGTGAACAATTAGTGCAAAATCATGATTACACTATAAGTGGCAATACTCTAACTGTTGCAGGAAGAACTATAACACAAACAGATAGATTAGATGTTATGTACTTTGCTTTAGAGTCGGCAACAGGAGCAACCGGGTTTAGAATATTTAAAGATATGTTGAATAGAACATTTTACAAACGTATTTCAAAAAACAAAACAACAAAATTGGCACAAGATTTAATTGAAGGATCTCAAACAATTGAAGTGGCAGACGGATCAGTTTTACCTGAACCTGATGCTTCAAAAAATCTGCCTGGTGTTTTGTTTATGGGCAAAGAAAGAATTGAATACTTTACAAAAACCGGTACAACGTTAGGACAATTAAGACGTGGTACTTTAGGTACAGGAATTAAGGAGCATGGATCAGGCACGGAAGTGGTAGATGCGTCTGGTACTCAAACCATCCC
>MDSV01208297.1_pt1 | contig 27656 bp, 19 predicted proteins | sample 810851 | NCBI WGS metagenome assembly MDSV01 (sample SAMN05326640, study PRJNA326480) | marine metagenome | isolation source: seawater | place: Atlantic Ocean: North East | collected 2012 | reverse complement strand
TGCCGCAGAACCACCTGTGGCAATTGTATATGTTCCGTTGGTTGCTGAACTCTCACTAGCGTTAATCATCGCATCCAGAGTTGCATAGATAAAAGTATCTACATAATCTGCTTGATTCATAGCTCTGAGATTACTGTCGCCATCAATATATAAGGGATATCCGATTACACCTAGATCACTTGAAGCAGAACCAGAGGTATCATAAGTTGGCCCTGTAATTTTATCGTATGTAGTTCCTGTAACAGTAGAGGGTTCAGCAGTTGAACCTTCTGCAACAAATGCAGATGTACTGGTAGAAGCAGAACCAGCTTGCAATCTTGTATCTGTCATACCAGAAGGTGAAAGAGTACCACTAGCAGAAACAACAGTTACAGTAACCGTTGGGCTTTTGGCATATAGATACGCAATATAGGCATACCACTCAGTTAAATCACTAGTGGACATTTCTACAATATTTCCAGAACCGTCATATTTCACTGGGGTGCGAACAGTCATTTAATTAACTCCCATCAATACTTATGTCATTCCTTTGATCGTCTTGAGAGTCGATCCCGAAGCGTTCTTAATGAGAAGTGTTGCACCAGCAGTAGCAGTAACCGTACCAGCAACCGTTAAGTTACCACTACCCATAGTGAGAAGGTCAGAATCAGCGGCCGTACCAATTGTCCCTGAGTTTTTAATAATCAGATCATCAGCAATGGTTAGAAGACCAGCAGAACTTAACGTCATCTTGGCAGTAGCAGTTGCTGCAGCAGTTTCAGAAACACCAGTGGTAAAGACCAACTTGGTTGCGTTTGCTGAAGCAGAGAATGTGCCCTCAGCGATTGCGTGAATACCGGCAGCAACAACTGCCGCATCCGTTCCATCAGAATCACCAGCGGCCATTTCGATAGTTGCAATAACATCATCAGCGACAATCGCATCCTCTTCAGATTTCAATTGCAGCCGAATTGGCCTATTGTCAGTATCAGCGATTACATTGGTAATGATCAGTCCAACATCCTCAGTGTGAGTCACAGTAATGTCGGAATTTGTACCAAAAGATAATACTGAGTTATCCGATAACAGTCTAAGGTCATCACCAACTGTAAGATCACCAGCAATACCAACACCACCCGCAACAGTCAATGCACCATTGTTTGCAAGTGAATTAGCAGTTGTTGCAGTAATAGAAACCACACCACCAGAAGAAATACCGATTGCATTTGTGTCTGATGCAGAACCGATATTACCACCATCAGCTATAATAATGTTTGTATGCGTAGTATCTCCACCACTGGTATGCACCGTTCCTGTTTGATCTGGCAATGTGATTGTACGGTCAGCAGTCGGGTCCGTGATAGTAAGCGTTGTTTCATGTGCGTCAGCAGTTGCGCCCTCAAAGATGACAGCGTTCTGTGCTTCCATAGTAACAGTATTAACTGTTGTGGTTGTACCAGCAACCGACAAGTTACCACTGATTTCAACATTTGCATTGATGTCAACTAATGTGGCATTTAGTTCGATCTCATCTGTTGCATTGATATCAAGTACTGTTGCACTAGGTGCGTTAATATTCTGAGAAGCATCATTGAATTGCAGCTGCATAGTACCATTCAATAACAATCCAGTATCATGAACATGAGTCAGTGTTACCTCATCGTTAGCACCAAAAGAAAGTATCGCACCGTCATGTTGGAGTTCTAGGTCTTGAGTTAATGTAACATCACCATCCGAACCAATTGCAATTGCATCAGTGTCAGAGGCTGAACCAATCGTACCGCCATCCTTTATGATAAAGTCATCTGCGATTGTTAATAGACCCGCCGAACTTAGTGTCATCTTAGCAGTAGCACTTGATGCAGCAGTTTCAGAAACACCTGTGGTGAAGACTAACTTAGTCGCATTAGCACTTGCAGAAAACGTACCTTCTGCAATCGCGTGAATACCAGCGGCAACCGTTGCACCATCAGTGCCATCAGAGTCACCCGCCGCAAATTCAAGTGAAGCAATAACCTCGTCTGCAATTATTGCATCCTCTTCTGATTTTAACTGTAATACAATTGGATTATTATCTGCGGCACCGTTGGTGTTGGTTATTGTTAATCCAGTATCAGCAACGTGTTTAATACTTACATCTTGGTCATTGCCCCAATTAATTAATGCACCGTCTGCCAAGAACAAGTCAGAAAATTCTAAGGAGTTAGTACCAAGTGTAGCACCATCAGCTGAGGCTGGAACAAAAGCAGTACCAGCAGATACCGTACTTGCACCAACAATTGTACCTGATACATCTAGGTTTGCATTTACATCAGCAAGAGTTGCGTTCAGTTCAATTTCATCTGTTGCATTAATGTCTAGAACTGTAGCGCTTGGTGCATTAATATTCTGAGAAGCATCATTGAATTGTAACTGCATGGTGCTGTTTAAAAGAATACCAGTATCATGCACATGCGTTAGAGTAACATCGCCGTTAGTACCAAAGGCTATCACAGACGCATCTGACAGAAGTTTGATATCGTCACCAGCAACTATATCTTTTGCGACTGACAGACCACCATCAGTTTGTAATGATCCATCAGTTGTGGATGTGGCCTCTGTGGTGTCATCTGTTTTGATGATACCACTTGCAGTAAGGTTACCAACCACATCAATCAGAGTAGCAGTAAGTTCAATCTCATCTGTAGCAGCTATGTCGAGAACTGTTGCGCTTGCACCTTGAATAAACTGAGATGCATCATTAAACATCAATTTATTGGTACTGTTTAATGTAAGACCAGAACCATCAGTATGAGTTAATTTTGTATCTTGATCATTACCAAAGTTGATTACAGAACCATCACCAAGAAACAGATCAGACCATTCTAGTGATGCAGAACCCAGAGCGTTTGCGTTAGCAGAAGCCGGAGTGATCGTGGGAAGGTTTGCTGCAATAGTAGAGAGTGCCATCTTTTTGAGAACAGCGCCGTCGGCAATTAGGAACTGGTCAAGGTCAGCAAATGTTGTCGTAGTCGCACCAGCGTCAGCATTACCCGTTGTAACAACTGTACCCGTTGCATTTGGAAGTGTTACTGTTCTATCACCAGTGGGATCAACAACTGTAAGTGTAGTTTCATTTGCATCATCAGTTGAACCTTCAAAAACAATACTGGAAGACGCGGCTGATATTAGAGTTTCTAAAGTTACAGCAGAAACGTCACCTCTAAGAGAGTTAAATTCTGTAATCAGTTCTTCTAGAGTTTTTTCTAGCGATAATTGATTTGCTGATACTGTTGCCATTTTAGTTCTCTCTCACTAATTGTTTTAGAAGGGATTTGATTTCATGCATTTCACACTTCAAGTTGTTTATTTCTCTATTTGTATCCCGTATTTCGTCTCTCTGTCTTTGCGCTTCCTCAGCTCTACGTTTCGCAGTTTCATAAGCATTTATATTTGTATTTATAATTGCTTTACTACTGGCGTCTCTTACTAAATTGTCATGTCCTTCAACTTTGATATGTTCTTTTTCTGCCATTTATGTTGCCAATGCTAATGCTCGTAGATTTTTAATTCTAGGCGGCCTTGCCTGATTTGTTGTTCGCATAACAATTTTAATCTGGAAAGAAATAAACTCAGCTAAAGGACTACCAACACCATCATCCGTAACACCGGCAGTATATTCGTGTTCAAGGAATTCATTAAATGATGAAGCACGAACTGCTGCATCTGGACCACCAGAGCCAGCAATTGTTCCATCATCATTAAAGAATGTATAAGAAAGTTCGTCAAAGTCAAATGCATCATCTACACGCAAGGTTTTGAATAATACCTTTACATCTGCGCCAGACTCTCTATTGATATCCAAAAGCAAACGCAAAGATGTTGCGGGAGTTTCAAGGTTAATTTTTTTAGTCATATAAATCGCAGAATGATTATCACCCTCTGGTTCTGTCATTGCCCGATAGATAGATGTGGGAAACACATCAGAGGAAGAATCAATAACATTAATCTGATTTGCAACAGCCATCATAGACAATCTTTGCAAATCGATCACTGGTGATACTAGCTCGCTATTTGAACTCAAAGTAAATGGAGCACTCAATGATTTAACACCCGACATTTCATTCGTTTCATTGATGTTGGATGCAACTATGTTTGTTGTGGGGTAATAGTAATTATCTGCTAATGGAACAACTCTATTTGTTGATGATTTAACAAAAGACTGTTCTGATCCATTTACGCTTGTACCAGTTGTAGTAAGAACTGCACCTTCCAAAGTTGTTTCTGGTGGAGTCAAAGAACCAATATTGAAAGTAGAAACATCGTACTGAGCATTTTCTGATGCAGTACAAACACTTCCACCAAATGTAGATGTACTACCAGCACCATCAACCACTGGAGTAGTTCCAAGAGCAATTGTATAACTGTCAGTTTGAATATTTGCAATTGCTGTGTGTGTTTTATTGATATCAGTTAGAGGAACCTTGTGTATCTGATATAATTCTACAGTCGCGCCATTTGCATGAGAAGTTGCTGTAGTGCTGCTCGCTCCGCGAGTTGCACTTGTAATACCAGTTCCAGAAATAGTAGTGTAGCTAATGATCTCATCGTCAATCTTTATCAGGTAAACATTAGACGCATCCCTAGAATACTTACCGCTTGTATCATCAAAGTTTGTTCCACTCGCAAGAGTAATAGAAGTTGCAGTTGCATTAATTGCGCCATTCAGTGTAGTTGTCGCACCAGACTTAACTCCATCAATGGTTACATTATTGCCAGTGGTGTGCATAGCATGACCAACATGATTAATTTTTAGAGTTGTATTTGCATCAGTCATCTCTAAAGGATTTATTTTAAGAGTTTTAACTGGTAATGCTTTATTTTGTAGAGTGACTAATCCAGCGGCTGAGGTATCAAATTTTGCTCGGCGAAGAGTAAATTTCAAATCCTGAGTCGGTGATGCAACCCACGAGTCGTTATTTGAACTTTTGTAAAGAACACCAACATGCGGTTGTTTTGAAATTTCATTTCCAGATGTATCCTGTGTACCAAGATCGGAAATCCATACTTTATAAACTGGAGTATTTGTTAACATGCATATAGCATACTGGCTACCACCTTGCACATAAACAGGGGAGTCAAATGTAAATGTTGTTGCAACGCTACCATCATTAGAAGTCGTAATTTCCCCTGATTGTAGAGTCTTTCTACCAAAGGGTAGAATTTTTGGTCCGGGCGTCCCATTAATTACGTTACGAACTTCCATTACAACAGGATAGGAATCATCTTTATCAAAAAAGTATACATCGCATGATGTTAGAAATGTACCGATATTTTCTGCATCTGGATTTCCTGAATCTAAAACAATGAAAGTTTGTGCGAGAGGGTCCATGTCGGTGTCGCCGTCGGCGGGCGGGGGGATGGGAACAGGCGCTCCAAGTATCAACCCACTTGATTCGTTTAGACGAGTTGTTCTTACAATTGCATTTCTTGTTGCAATAATAGTTTCCTGTTGTGTGTCCAAAGTTCCCTTTGCAGAATATATGGCTTCAGCAAAAGTTTCTCTTGCCACAAGTTCATTTGCACCATCACCAACTTGTCTATTGTTTGGATCAGCAGTTACAACAACTTCTACATCACCTGTTTTAAATCTTGGATTGCCTACAACTTTAGGATCAGGTATGGTAAATGAAGCTTCGAAATTTCCAATACCATCAGAAACCAACGTACTACCCGCGACAGGTGTTTCTACATCAGAAAAACTACCAAATGTACTTCCAACAGCTCCAGTTGCTGCCGGAGTAACATATACACTAACATCCTGTTTATCAAAATAAACAAAAAGTTTTGTAAATGGTTTCATACTTTTCGCAGAAAGGCTTATTGTTTTAGATCGACAAAAAGGAATCACCGCTTTAGATATTGATCTATAACCTTGACTCTCAAGTTCGATATCTTCAACTACTTCAGTTAAAGTACCTGTTCTACTCTGAACAGTTGCATTAAAGTTTCTTAATACCATATTATTCTTCCTTGTTCCCGAAAAATCTTACCGTTAAAAGTCAGCACCGTCAAATTCCATATCGTCGCCTGTTCCATCATCTCGCATAACTACTCCTTGCCAAGTTGTTTGCCAAGAGTTCCACACAACACCTAAATTATTGCCGACAGATGTAAGAACTGCGTCATAATTACCTTCTCTATTAACAATAAGATCAGGAGCAATTTCAGTTTCAATCCAGTTATCTTGAGTTGGGTCTATTGTAAGAACCCCTTTCCACGTTGCGGTCACAAATGGTGCAACACGTTCAACAGTGCTTGCAAATGGTTGTTCTGTAAGAATCTCTTCCGTATAAGGTAGGGTGAGTAGATCACCTGTTTTTTGATAACCAGCAGTAGTTCTTGCATCGTCACTTGTAACACTTTCCTCAAGATCAACTGGTTTAGTGATGTGTTTAGGCCTAAGATGACCCGCTTTAAAGTCCATAGAGTTCTTATAATCTTTATTTACTGGATCGCCAACCCTATGACCTTGGAAATTATCGACAACAAAACCAGATTTAAATCTGTTCAAACCATTAGCATCTAATACTTCAAATTCTGCTGCATTTTTTTCTAAGAGACTTAATGTTGTCATTCTTTCAAGAACACCAACGCGACGATTCAACACACCAATATCTTTCATGGTAAATCTTTGATTTCTTACTTTTGATATTTCAACATCATCTTCAATAGTAAATGTGAATGGTCTTAAACCAATATACGCAAGTTTCATAACATTATCAGGAACGTCTGGACGAACTGGTGTCTCTGATGATGCACTTACCTTAATACCAATACTGCCCCTATCATCCAAGAAAATTGCAGCAATTTTTGCTAGATGAAATTCGTAATCAGCTTGGACAGATGAACCGGGCTTAGGAACATCAACTGTTGATGCACCAGTACCATCATATTGGCGAGAGAAAAAGTCAAAAGAGTTTCCTGTAATTTCATCAACAGTTTCTAGTGTAGAAGAGGAACCAGCAATGTCTTCAACTCTTGGTCTAAAGTCATAAGCATCTGCCAACGGAAACTCTCCAGAAGGTGCTGGAGCGTCTGGATCAACCTTAGTCGCAGTATACACAGGAATATCATCATATCCCATTTGACCAGCAACATCAACATAGGAATCTACAGTGAATACATCTCCAGACCCATGTTCAAAATAATCATAAACAACGAGAAGTCTTCCTGTTGGTGCAGCTTCTGATGATTTTCTTACAATTCGAGCAATGTCATAGAAGTTATCTCGTTGGCCGGTGTCAAACAAATACTTATTTTTTACATCTATATTACCGTCAGTAAGAGTACCAATGGTTGCAGTTGCACCAGAACTTCTTCCTGTAATAGTTTCACCTGACGTAAAACTCAGAGTAGTTTGCACATAATTCATCGGTGAAGAGATATCAATAATTCTTGCCTTGGCTCCACTAGTTCCACCAATAATTTCTTCACCGCGTTCAAATGTACCTACTGCATTAGTGAGTGTCATCTCTGGAGCAATAGCATCCGTACTTGATGATTCAGAATCAAACACTGCGACTAGATTAAATACATCTGCGCGGCCAAGAGATATTGTTACATCAGTAGGTCGAGTTCCAAATGCATCTGTCGTTCCAGAAACGACTTTCATTTGTTTCATCAAGTTTGTTGTCTTAGATTTCTGAACAACAGATGTTTTGAGGATTGTCGCAATAAGTTTTACCTTTGCAGAACTTCCTAGAATTGTGTTATCTGTTACCGTAAGAGATGCTGATCCTGTACCAGACAATTTACCAGAAAGACTGACAACATCTCCCTGAGCTCCAGTTCCCCCACCAGCAGTAAGAATACTCAAAGTATAATCTACCTCTGCAAAAGAACCAAATGTTTCATTTGTTCCTGCTTGAAAAGTTACCACACCAGAGGAGTTTGTTGTTCCAACAAATTGACGGCGAAGAGTGTATTGTGTATCACTTGCTCCACCATTATTTGTAGTTAGAAGAGTTTTAACTGTTCTATTCGGTAACTTAAATACTGCCCGATTTTTCTCAGCATCCCGAAGCTTCGCAAATTCAGTGTTAAATCCTTCTTGAATAATTCGACCAGAAGCTGTTGCCTGTTCTAGTTCAATAGAAGAATTTACATCATCTTCCAATACGATATCAGCAAAAATGTTTGTTACATTTTCCGTAACAAAGTCAGCAGTAAAATCATGTCCAGAATCTTCATCATCCATAAAGACTTGTCTAAAGTCAGCAAAAGTTTTTGTCACAATAGCTGAAATCGTTAAGTCTGCATTACTTGCGTTCTCAACAATAGCACCCGTTTCGGCAGAATCAGATGCAGTAATTTTTTCTCCGACTTGAAAACTACCAACAACAGTTGTTAGATTGACTTTAGTTCCAGAAGTGTCATCTTTGAAAACAAACCCAGTTGCACCAGAGCTATTACCTGTTACTTGAACACCACCGTTGCCATGTGATGCAAGAAGTGTTGGTGAAGGTGTGTCACTCAAAGTAAGAACAGTAAATGGGCGAATATCAAAAACAAACAATTTGTATTGAGAAGCAGTATTATCTGAACTAGCTCCAGCAGTACCAGTAGAATATTCCATTCCTCTAGCGCGACCAATACCAATTAGAGTTCCATTTTTTGCGCCTCTAGTAGTATTAAATGTATCATAGAACTCCACAGTTTTAAATGCCGTTGCTTCACCAGATACGTTTGAAATGTCTGGTGATCCATAAACATTTGTAATCAGTGCATGATTTCCCATATCATAAGTAGTAATACCAGCATTGACCGTATCAAAATCTCTTGCTTTTACAAGGTCCACTATTGTCGGTTGAGTTTTTTCAATCTCAAAACCTTTAACATATGCCTTGCCGGGAGAAACAACGATTGCTAATTTATCCTCACTAGCAATGCCACCGGCATCAGTTGTTGCACCATCTGCATATCTACCCTTAAAAGCTTTTCCTTGAACAGTTGTATCAACAGATTCTTCTGCTGTAGTTACAAATGGTCTAACTGTATAACTTCCAGATTCATCGAAGGTTCGTCTTGCCATTTCGTCGGCAAGAAGACTATAATCGGTTGTCCTTCCAATTTCAGAAGTTTTACCATTTTTAATGTCATACAGGGCAACAAAATCAGTAGTGTCTGTTGATGAGGTTAGTGCAGTTAGTGAAAGAGAAATACTTAAACGATGTGCGCCTTTAGCAGCAAAGTTACTAGAGCCTGTAGCATTGTCCAAAAGAGAAGTTTCATTTTCTGGTGTGATAATACTTTCTGTTACATTAAATCCAACTGTTCCTGTATAATCCCCCGAATAGTTACTAACAACAAGAGTCTCTTCGATATTATTGACAAAGAAACCACGAACATAATAGACACCAGATTCTATGGCAAAAGCAAGACCTGTCCTTGAAGCTGGACCTTCAGCACTTGCAAGTTGTGCAGCTGTCGCACCATTTGTTGCAGTAAACTCAGAAGTGTATGTTGTAACAGATGCTACGTCTGTTGCATACTGTTGTGATGAATGTGTAATTGTAGTATTCGCAGTAAGGTTCTCACCATCTGCAAAAACAGTGGTTGTAAAGTCAGAGCCGGATCGTTCATAGGAAACATAAAGAAGAGGTTGGTCTGTGGTAGTTGCAGCCTTAAAACCAATGACTTTTGCAACAACACCAGTTGTTGCGCCTGTTATTAACACTGGTGTAGTAGAATTAAAATACTGTGATGGATCAACTTGTTCAGCATTAAAGGTGCTTGCAAGTTTTACAGAATAATACTCTTGTAACATTCCCTGTCCGGGCACAACCATAGCACCGTCACGAAAAATATGACTTCCGTGGGCCTCAATCTGATGTTGCAACGCACTTTGGAGTTGTGTTAGTTCTCGCGCCTGAACAGCAAACCCCGGCCGAAAGAGAATTTTTTGATAATTATTATCTGCATTAAAATCATCAAAGTAAGGTGCTGCATTAAGATTTGTCTTTTGTGCCATATTAGAATTCCACTACAATTTTAATATCTTCCGTCTGATCTGTTGCACGGGAGATAGGTGATCTGTTTTCGTTATAGATAATATTCCCACTGTCTGGTTGAAGTTCTGGATTAACATAACCATCAGAAAATGTGATAGTAAATCCGTTAGCAAGTGTTACTGCGCTGTCCGCTGATGAGTCTGGTGTTCCTGCTGCACTAGAGGACGCACCCGTAATCGCATTTGCACCAGAAAACGCGACATATGCGCCTACTGAACTTGTACCAAAATCTGTGTATCTTTCTTGTTGAAAATAAAGAATAGAATTTGCGCTATCCCACTCGACAACTTTACCAATCGCATTAGTTGTAGACTGTGTAATCTTTTCATCGGCGGTAAATGTTCCACTAACACTAGTCAGTTTAGCTGCAAAGGTTTGACGAATTGTTGAATCTGATGCAACCGTTGATGTTCCAAAAGTTGTTGGGTCAGTGACAATTGCAATGTTACGAAAATCATTTCCCGTAAGAAGGTCATCACGTTCAGCACCAATGAACAGTGTGTTCAACATCACATAGTGTCCACCAAGTTCGTTAACCGCATTAGAACCGTGGCCACCTTTTGGACTAATCACAATGGAAATTGCACCACCACTACCATTGTTAATATCACCACTGTCAACTGCTGAAGAAAGTGCAGCATCTTCAAACACTGTAGAGTCTGTAAGTGTAACCGTTCCATAAGTATATCCAGTACCACCAGCGTAAACAATAGTATCAGTTCCAGAAGTAAGACCAAAATCTACAATAGCACCACTGGAAACCACAAAGGAAATTATTGCTCCAGAGGATGTCCCTGCTGACGCTCCGTCTCCGTTTACTGCAACATAGTAAGTCCCGTCAGTATAACTAGCACCACCAGTAACAATAACACTTTCAATCTTGCCATCAACCGCTGCAGCACTTACCGTGCTGTCAGTACTGACCGGCATGAAATCTGTTGTCAAGAACTTTGTTTGTTCAGCAGCAGTAATACTATACATATACTTGAGAATATATCCACCCTGAGCAAATGGGGAAGTTGATTCAGAAGTTGGTTCAGAGCCAGAATAAGCAGTTCCACCATTATTATCTAGAACTTTGTATATACGGTTTGAAGAGGTGCGAAAGAAGAATGTTGAATCATAAATACTAGATGCGCCAGATGTAGATAGATTTGAGGAACTAACATTATCTTCATACATATCGAAAGTTGTACTGTTTGCCCAATCACGGCGAGGAACCGCAAAGGTAACATCACTAGATGTAATATTTTTACCCGCAATTGTCTGATCCCAGACATAATATTCACTAGATATGTCATCAGCAGGCGTGGGTGGAGATGCATCTGTACCACCACTCGTTGCTGAAGTAAACCCTGTTGCTTTACCAATTAACATATAGTATTTGTTTGGTGCAGCTTCAGAAAACGACTCTTGAAACTGAGTCGCATTGTGAAGTCTAAATTTTTCTGTTATGATTGCTGTCATTGTTCGATTCCTCTAATCTATATTAGTATTTATACACCATCGTTGACTATGCCTTAGTTATCCTCAAATTATAAGTCGTAATAGTTGCTGGTGATCCGTTAGGAAATTCCTGTGAACGATAATCATCACCAACCTGTCGTTGTTGATAGTTACCAGAACCGTTCAGTTTTGTATCGACCATAGCGGTTCCTCTTGTATTACCACCAGATGTTCCTATCGAATAAACAATTTGATGGCCATCAGCTGATTCAGAAGCAGTCTCACGTATCCATTCTAAAAATAATGCATCTAGCACAGTCTGTGATGTCTGTGCGGTTAACTCCAAATCACCAGAAATAATTAGTGGAGTTGCTAAACTTGCAAATCCGTCACTTCCCTGATTTCTCCTGTGAAGATAATAATTTGTAACCGTTGTTGGTTGATCCAATGTCTCAGGAATACCACCAGCAGCATATTGACTTGTATCTGCGCGAGTGTCAGTAAACACTGCATTACTAGCATCCACAACCGTATATCCAGTTGCAGCTGTTGAAGAATTAGTAATAGTATATGTCCCAGCAGTGGTATCAGACTCACTACTGGTAATCAACTTATCAATTGCTGGATGCAAAAACGTATCCTTAATATCTGCAATTGACATTGCAATAATTGATTTACTACTTGATTCATAATACACAGGCCAAGTTGTTCCAGATGTATCCTGAGTCGGTGATATACTTGCGTATGTTTGATTAACCCTGTCATACGCTACTGTAACCGTGCTAGGTTCAGCAGTTGTACCTTCTGCAACAAATGCAGATGTACTAGTAGACGTAGAGCCCGCTTGCAATCTCGTATCAGACATTGCCTGCAAGTTCTGCGCCGAACCCGTATCAACTGTTAGAGTGACAGATGGACTACCACCATACAAATAACAAATATGATCTACCCATGCTGAAACCTCAGTTGAGGACATTTCTTGTAGTGTGTTGGCATCATCATATTTTAGTGGTGATCGAACAGTCATAATTAGAAACCACTAGTGCCATATAAACTACTAATGACAATTCCATCTGAGTTTTTAAATCGTAGAACAGCAGTTGTAAATTGAGTAGCATATTCCAATATAAGCTTTTCGTTTTCATTTGAACTACTACCGTCTGTACCATTAAGGAGAATTTCATCTCCAGCATCAGTACTACTACCATCACTTGCGTCCATGATTACTCCACCACCATGAAGATCGCCTTCAGTTCCTTGTGTCAGAATACCATCAATGTGTGTTGCTCCAGAAATATCTGCTGCACCATTAATATCAATCAATGTAGCGTTTAGTTCAATCTCATCAGTGGCATTAATATCTAGAACTGTAGCACTAGGTGCGTTAATATTTTGAGAAGCATCATTGAATTGCAGTTGCATAGTACTGTTTAAAAGTAGTCCTGTATTATGAACATGTGTTAGAGTAACGTCTTGGTCTGCACCAAACTGAATTGTACTAGCGTCTGCAAGGAATAAGTCTGAAAATTCTAATGCAGTCGTACCAAGTGCAGCTCCATCTGAAGCGTCTGGTACAAATGCTGTGGTTGCAGTAATTGTTGTTCCTTGTATTGTGGTAGTCGCAGTTATCGCGCCAGTCACATCTAAACCAGAACTATCGATATCAACTCTTTTGGTTCCGCCTGTTGTGACGTTGACTGTATCAGCAGCACCAAAGTAGATACCCGTATTAGAATCACCCGTATTCGAAATCGATGGGGCAGAAACACTACCGTCTGCAAATAATGCAACACCTGTAATTGTTGGCCCAGCAAGAGTAACAACAGAAGATGTCGCACTAATACCAGAAGTTAGTGCAGAACCCGTACCCAGCAGAGTATAGATTTCAACAAAGTTATCATTTACTTTGTCACCACCGATACGAAGAGTATCACCTGTACCGTCTCCTTCGGTAGTTCCTAATCCTATTGATTGATATGCCATTGTTAGTCTTCCTTTATTTTATTTATATCTTTTAATTGTCAAAAGTTTCAGAGCCATCAAAACTAAATGTGGCGGAACTAAATCCTGATGCAGTAACTACAGCACTTGCAATAGATTGGATATATATATCAAAATCAGTTCCACTCTCAAGAACAATCTGATCATTCTCATCCGCTGCAGTATCAAAACTATAAAATCATAATCATCTTCGTGAGTTAATTTACCACTTTCATTGACAAAAATATCTGAGGGATGTACAAGAGGATCAAGTATAGTAGATTCTCTCACGTTAAGTGGTAACGCACCTTCGTCTTCTTCTGAAACAATTGGAGTAGTTTCTAACGATAACTTAACACCAACTCCAAATCCAGTGTAATCCTCAAGAATTATATCATCACCAAATGTTCCTGTTACAGTTGACCCATCTTCTTGTTTGAATATTCCAACCTCTTGGCCCTCAAGAATAATTGCATCGTTCTCTTTACCGTCATTTTCATTCGGGAAGAATATCGTTGCTTCACGAACAATATCATTAATGTTATAGGAATCTGGATTAAAGTCCTCACCTAGTATCGCACCACCACCTTGAAACCCAACAGAGTTTTCCAGTATCAGATTATCACCATCTGTCTCATCAACAAGGTTATCGTTTGCAATAGTTGTAAAGGTGTTTAACGTGACACTTTGTCCGACATTAACATCCAATGAATCTTCTAACAAGAAATTATCACCGTGATCGGCCTGTGGATTTCCTTCTGATGAAAGATCAGCAGTACCAGTAATCAACAAACGACTACCCTTTTGAGAAGTACCAATTTCTAGTTCAATAGCATCCCCTGTAATGCCTTTAATAGATGTTGTTGCGAGGAATTCAAATCCATTAGGTGTTCCAATATCAACCTTTGCAGTTACCTTGGTTGTAATATTCTGTCGTAAAAATACATCAGCATTTAATTCAGCATTTCCATCATAAACAAAAGCTTCACCTTCTGTTTCATCCAGAAGATTATCAGACACACTTTTATCTTCTCCAAGTAAGAAAGATGTGCCATCTTGAAGGCTGTCTTCTACTTCTAATGAATCACCCGCATCTGTGGAGTTAGAGTCAGTGCCGTCAAGAAGAATGTCAGACCCAGCATCATCCTGAGATTGTGGAAGATGACCATCTTCCGTTCCATCAAGAACAAGATTATTTGTAATCTCCTCTGCTTGTTCTGAAACAATACGATCCAAGTCTTCTGTAAATAGTATTCCAAACTCACCGGCGTCTGTACCATGAACAATTGAGATTGCTTCAAAGTCTGGATATGCATTCTCAGGAGTTTGTAGTTGTAAGAAACCAACACCTGTCTCATCTTCAAGAGTAAATTTATCACCATCACGCTGAACGATAGAACTCTCTAGTAGAATATCATCATCCTCTTCAGTCTGAATACCAAGGCGGCGTTGAATAGTTTCATCAAACAGAGTTGTAAACGTAGATGCAAGGATAGCACTATAGGTGTCAATATCGTAATCATTTCTATCAAGACTAGCGCCCGTTGTTGTTATAGCCATAGACACAGAACTTGTCTGAATAACTTTAGAGAATACATTAAATCCAGATGGATGAACTGCTTTTTTCAATTCATTTAGATACGCATTACCACTGGCATTTGTTTGAATCTCATATGAGAACTGTTGATAATAAAAAGAGTCTTGAATTCTAATAAGTTCCTCACCTATTAAACTTTCAATACCACCAAAGGAACCTGTCTTCTCAACAGTTGTTCCTAACTGAAAAGATGCTTTAGCAACATCAACACCAATTATTGTCGCAGACGCAGCTGCGGTAGATACCGTAGTTGCAGTGCTTAGATAATCTGCTCCAACATCCTCAAATAATACTTTTTGACCACTATGCAAACTGGAAGAGTTTGTTCCTTCCAACACCAGATTAACAAATGGTTCAACTTCTTGTAGAAGTTCATTGTTAACATCAGCCCCAGACCCAGTTCCAACTTCCAAGACAATAAGATTACTAGGATCATCTGTTCCACTTCCATCTGTTGCATTGAAGAGAATTTTCTCACCAACATCAACACCAGCTGCGCTAGCATCAAGAACCAAGTCTTCTTCATAAACTAGGTCTGCATCAAGTACAATAAAATCTCCAGCGTTAATTATCGTAGTAGAAGGAGCAGAAGTCTCTTGCACAAATTTAATTTGACGGGTATCGTATTCAAACGGAAGTTCAGTCTCTTCTTCTTCATTGGCAATAAGTCCTCCGTCTTCTGTTCTCAAAAATCCATCAGTATCGTCTGTGCCAGATTCTATATCAAAGAAAGACGCCCTAGTTTCTGCAAACTCCATAATGAGTTCACCCTGACCATCCTCCAAAAGAATATAATCTGTTCGTGCAGCAACTGCATCTATTAAAATTCTATCTCCATCAGCATCAACAAGCCGATCTCCATACACAAGGTCAGCATCAGAAATAAGATTAACGTCTACATAAGATTGATCGACTAGAGAATCTTCTAGACGCATACCCTCAGTAGGTGTTGCTCCATTTTGTTCACCTTCTACCGCAATGGTATCTTCAAGAGAGACGGACAGTACTTGGGTGGTGGAATCAAGTGACCTTACCGTGCCTGTGCCGGGATTAGTTAATGCAGCGCCAGCTGAAAAAGTTCCTGTTATATCTTTAATTAGAAAGTTTGCACGAAGTTCAAAAGTAGGTGTTTCACTATAATTAAAGCCGGGATTGCTTACATTAATAGATTCTATTCGGCCAATATCTTGAGTGTTTGCAACGACCTCAGCATTTGTACCATAATTACTTATTACTACCGCAGTTGGTAACAATGAATAACCTTTACCGCCTCTATTCATAGTGATCTTTGTAATATCACCAGAACCAGACTCTAACATAAACCCTTCATTATCATAACGATTTATATCTACACTTATTTGGTTCACACCAAACTCTGACTGCAAACGATCACCAAAAACAGCCTCAGTGTTTATACCATCAGTATAAGTTGCAACATTACCAGACTCACTATATAACTGGTCTGCAAGATGATTGAAGTTGCCGCCATAAAGAGTATATGTACTACTGCTGTATGTTGACTGTGCAGCTGCGGTGGATGCAGTGGGTGAATAAAATGTGGTGCCGGGATATTCTAGAAACTTGTATTCTCTTACTGCTGTTGGTGTAGTCTCAAATACTAGAGTTTCATTGTCCAGAAGTGTCTGTGCGCTGGACAGTGTAATTGCACTCTGACTTGTAACCGCTGTAACCGTAACAGTTTTATCGATACCAATACTGGTCCCTCTTACACTCATTCCTATTGCAATTGTACCACCAGCATTTCCGTCTAACGCCACTGCTGTAGATGCAAAGGTCGCACCATTTACTACCGCCGAAGCTTTCGTGATAGTAGATTGCGTTGCAGCATAGTTGGTTAAATATATTGGATAGTAATAACCAGCTGTATTGGAGTATGCCCTATCAGTACCAAGCACTGCATAGGGTTCCTCATTAGCAATAGTACCCTCTTCCAATTGAAAGTTAAATAATTCTATAAATTGATTTGTGCCTTCTTCTTGTAAAATAATATCACTATCTGTCTCATCAACAATGTTACCATGAACAACGGTGACTTGTGCTTCTGCTTCTGAAACAAAACCAGCCTCAGTGCCGTTGTTTGTGAATACTACAAGATCACCTATTTCATAACCAGTTCCAGCATCGTCAATCAAAACACCAGAAACCGAACCTGTCTGAACGTCTCCAACAGTTGCAGAAACATCACCACTACCAATCAAAGGAGATGTGTCTAGATCAATAGCGTCACCACTTTTGTACAATGTTCCGTCATTTGTAATAGATACGTTTGTGTTTATCTGTCTAATAATAAAGTTGAAACGAACATCTTGCACAGAAGAGGTTGCAAAGATAGTTTCATCAACTATAAACGATCCTACTACATTTGAAATTTGAACCTCAACATATGATACACCGCCGGCAGCTGTAAAAACTGTAACGTCTTCTACAAGAGCAGTTGCTGACGAATCCTGACCTGTAATAGATTGTCCAATAATTTCACTAGGAACAGACGTACCAACTGTAGAACAACGAAGAATTGTTGGTTTGTCCCAATCAGCACCAGAGGTTCTTAGCATATATTGGTTGGGGTAGAATACTTCTGCACTTTCGTCCAGAAGAATTTTCATGAAGAGTTTTGCGCCCTCTCTCGTACCTTTCCGTCGATACAACTCACGAATATGTTTTTCTAAATTTCTCTTATCAATCCCCGCAGCAAGATTTGTCGGAATACCTTCCATGAATGATTTACGAAACTCTTCAAGAAAGTCATAGATGGTATTGTCAATGTCAGCATAAGCCAACAGTTGTTGAATATTCTGTACAGGATTTGCACGATACCGCGTTACTGTTCCAGACGCACCAGATGTTGCCCCAGTAATAGTCTCACCAGTTTCAAACAACTGTTGAGAAGATATAAACAGTCTTGGATTTTCATTACCAAGATCGTCAACAAGAACAGTCGCAGTCGCGTAGGATGTGCCGCCTGTAATTGTCTCGCCTTCAGTAAACTTACCTGTTGAACCAGCGCCAACTTCTGTAACAATGAGTGTTCCATCTTCACTAAGAAGGTTGGTAGATGTTTCAACTTCTAATAGAATGTTGTCGATATTAACATCGATTCTAAGTTCACCAGCCTCAAGGAACTGATAATAGTGTTTTAGAAATCTAGAAAACTTCGGATGGTCTTCTGCAATAAAGTCAGGCAGTTGTCCATCAATTTGGCTACTGAGTTTATTCTCTAGAGTTGGGGTCCAAGACATGTCAAAAGGCGGCATGATTAATAACTCGACGGCGTTACATAGTTAGTAGTTGTAACATACCCTGTACTACCACCAGCACTATTAACTTTAATTGTATCCTGATTTCCCTCGACAGTTGAATTAATTGTATCAATTTCAAGTATTTGATTTCTTTTACCTACAATATCAGTAGACGCTGGAGTTGCGGTAATTCTTATTGCAGTAGAAACACTACCATCCACGTTGGATACTGTGGTTATGAAAATAGGACTTACTGAAATTAAACCAGTTGCATAATCAACAGTTCCAGCAGAAGATGAATAATATGTTCGCACCCCACTCACCAGATAGTAAATGCGAAGGTTGCCCGCCCCATCATCGTCAAAGAACATCTCATTTGTATTACCAGAGACAAAGAACCCTGTCGATGCGATAACACCACCAGATGCAGAATTGTGGCCAGAGTGTGGATTATACAATGTATTTCCAAATTGAACCGTAAATGAATATGAACCAGCAGTATTTGGTGTGTAGAGAGAACCTAAAGACACCGTGGTAATATTGCTAAGTATCGACGGGTCTGCATCATCAACCAAACCTGTAAATTGTGAGTGACGAAATATTGAACTGAATACTTTTAGATTATCATTATTAAACGAGGTTATGGTTTTACTAACTAAGGACTCAATTGCCTCCTTTGTACTAGATGTTGCATTGGTGTCATATTTGAAACTAACATTGAGAATTATATTAAGTGTTTCTGGATCAACAACCACGGGAGTAATAGATGCGACAGTAAACGGTGCCAAGTCAGATACCAATTGAGCCTTCTGGACTTCGTTTAGATTTAGTCCTGTCGTTGATTTTACGCTAAGAAATACTTTACCATACTCTGCAACATCTGATACGCCACTAACATCATTGTAAGAACCATCCTCACCACCCCAAACAGAAACCGCTTGAGTGTTTGCGAATAACTGTTTAACGTAGGTCTTGTAATCTTCTGTTGTAACACATCGCCCCTGTGATGCATAATCTAGTGGTGCATTATACTTAATAGATTCAATACTCTCTGGTTCTGATCCGCCCGCAGCGTTAGAAACTGTAACAACATTAACACTATTGACCGTATCGATTGCAGAGGATGAAGTAAAGGTACTTGCACCGTTGGCTGCGGCCTTATTGGTTACAACATATTCAATAATAACAATGTTACCATCTTGTATCGCAGAGCCTAGAATACCATCACCAAAATAAATTTCATACTGTCCGCTCTCAACCTCTTGAAGAAAATATATATTCGATGTAGAGGTTAACGCAGCAATATCTGTTGCTTGAGTATAAGTTGTTTGTATGGTATCCGAAGCAGAGTTTTGAACTACAACCGAAAGCGTTGTAGTGTCTGCACGATCATCGTTAATTAAAAACCTCTGCTCTACATTCTGAGTATCAACAACGTATCTAGATGCAACATAACTTCCCTCATAAATTTTAATATCATCAAAGGCAATAGTTGTACCAGTGTTAAATGCAGTTACCTCAGCTATAGTTACAAATTGATAAGATACATCATCCACAGTAGCGTTAAGAACTGTCCCAGCTGGCATAGTTGCACTTGCATTCGTTGTGTTAAGAAAGATGTCAACAACTGCATTAGATGCTGTTGCGGAACGAGTAGTGTATCCCAAGGTCTTTGCATGAGAAACGACACTTGACCTCAGTTGAGAAGAGTCAAGGAACATCTCGTTTGCAAGCATGTTCGCGTTGAAACCAAGGTAATGCGTATTGTATGCAAGAACATCCAGAAGAGCAGATAGACCAGAGCCTTCGAAGTCATAGTCCTTGAACTCTGTCTGATTTCGCATGAAAAGTTTTAGGTTATCCTTAACCTCATCAAAGTCAAATTCTGTTACACTGAGTCGTTGTCTGTTTGTTGCCATTATCGTAATCTCTCTAATAGAACTTCCATGTTCACAAGTTCTGTGGGTGCATTGACAACATAAAACTCAATTGTAACATTATATGCATTGTTATCAAGATTGGGTAAAGCTTTAACTCCAACGAGTCTAGCCCTTGGTTCAAAGTTTTCAATCACCTCTTCGATCTTCATGGTCAGAACATACGCGGTGATAGGAGTCATAGGCTCAAATAGAATATCTCTCACACCAGAACCTATTTCTGGATGAAAGGGTTTTTCGTAGAAGTTGGTTAGAACAAGATTTCTGACAGATCGTTTGACTGCCGTAAAATCTGTTACCCTGTTGATATCGTCTGTTCCCGGCTTAGGGCCAAAAAATAAATCTATATCGGAATACAGTTGAGCAGCGCGTTCTTGTCCCTGATATGTACCGTCAGTATATGCGTCTTTAGCGCTCATGAGCATTCCCTTTTGATATTATTTATACATTTTCTGATGTATTTTGTTTCATAATAAATTTATTATTAAACTTCCAAACGTCTTTTGCGTTTACACGAACAAATGGTTTGTTTGTCTCATTTGTATTTGGGTTAGGAATTGTCAGCATGACATTCTTACCCTTCTTAAACGCACTAACTTGATTATTCATCCGTGCAAGGTTATTCTGTAAGTAATCCCTACGAAGTGCTTTACTCACATCTTTACTTACGTTGTTACGTTCACCTTTAGAAACTTGTGTCGCCCTTGATTTTTTCTTTCCCATAATATAACTCCTTTTATATGTTTGTATTTATTACGCTTTTTTATCAGGATTATAGTTGTCAAGATATACATATCCAACCTCAGCAGCAAATCCTCCAAATCTTCCATTAAGGTTTTTATCTCTCCGGGCGCTACCGTTTTCGTTTCGAAACTTTCCTTTAGATTCTTTAAATTTAGCTTTTGATCTGATGCCAGTTTTCCTACTCAGTCTTCCTTTATAAAGGGATAACGCCTTTGTACTATTAATATTGCCGGGGTGGTTACCATCAGGAGCGCCCTGATATGAAAAGACCGAAACTGAACCATCAGAGTTTATCGTTGCTTTTTCGCCACTTTCGTCCAACCCTGCCGTTTTTTGTTTAAGGCCCCGATTTCCAAGAATAGTAATAAAATGATCGCCGTAATCACTTTCATAATATGGTGGTTTTCCCTCTTTTTCGTATGCTGCTTTTATAGAGTTAAATTCATTTTCGGGCATATCTGGTAATAGACCTTCTTTAATACGACTGTCTTTTGGTTGTACAAGAAAGTTTGGATTTGCGCCCGGATAAATTCCTACATATGTAATAAACTGTGGTGTATTTTCTAGTCCTTTAATTGTTATCTTATCGCCAGAAATTTGTAAATTTTCGAATTTGATTTTTTGATACGTTTTGGTTGGTTTGTTTACAAAACCTTCTGTTTCTGGATTGGCAATATTTGTTTGTGGTTCCGCCGGAGTAACCTTAGCAGGTTCACTTCTGAGAATTGTTGAACCACCACCAGTTGTTTCGGTTTTTGTAATTGATACTGTCTGTGTAGTTTCAGATACTACATATGATCCTGTGTCTTCCTTTGGCGGAGTCGGTTCATCCCAAGTCCAAGCTACTGTCTTTTCTTCTATCTCTACAGTCTTTGTCACAATAGTTGGGTTTTGATTTACCACAGGTGGAGCTTCGGTTTCTGCTGGTTTAGCCGCTTGTTTTACTGGTGCTGGTTTTTGCACTGATGGTTCAGTACTCCCTGCTTCTTTTTCAAGGTTTGGAACAAGAGCGCAAGGATCACCACCGCCTGCTATTGCTTCAGTTGCACCACTAACAAGAGTATCCAATGATAAACCCGCACTTTTAATATCATCACCAAATTCTTTTTCAATGTTTGCTAGTGAAGAAAAAAAAGATGGAGTGCCGGGTATCTGTGAGGTAAGACTTTTAATCTCTGCCTGTAAATTTAACTTAGGTAGAGTTGGTATCTCTATCGTTTGAAGTTTATCCTTTAGGCCCGCAAGTTCATCCTTCGCTTCCTTGAATGCAGCTGCTGCAGTAGATGCTGCCTCATCCAACTTATTTTTAACATCAAGTTTTTCTGTGTTAAGTTTTTCCAGAACACTATTAAGTTCTAAACTTGCACCGCAAAGATTGCCGTTTGAAAAATCAACCATGTCTAACCTCCAGCAAATACATTGGGACTTCCTTCAGCAACAGAAGTACATCCGCTAATTGCATCACCAATTCTACCCGCGCCCTTGTTGTTAACAAACACAGTTGTTGACCCCGTTGCAATTGGTGCTACATGTGTTGGACAAGGTGCGCCGGGTTTTAGATGTGACGTATTATTATCACCTTGCCGTGACCATGCAATGTTGTTTACAAACACAGTTGGTGATCCCTCTGCTCGTGCTGGTGCAGAGCAATGTGGTATATCTGCATCACCTATTCTAGTTGCTGCTGGCATTTAATCTCTCCTGTATCATAAGTAATTGTAGTTTATGATTCCAAAGTGCAATTTCTCTATGTTCTTCAGCTGAATGTCCATCACCAGCTACATGATGATCTTGCGTCGGCGGGTGATAATGATTTGATACAACAGAATCAGCCGAGGTTTCTAATACTAAATGATTTTCTGAACCCGTTGTCCAATCCTCTGGAATTAACTTATCATTAAAACCCGTGTCAATAGTTTTCGTAAATGTAGTACCACTATTTATCGCTGATGATGAAAATGTAATTGTTGCTAGAGTAGTCCCAGAAGAATTTTTAAGAAGAAAGGTGCTAGGGAACAATGAAGTAGAAGATGATTGTTTAATGGTCATTAGAGTAACACCACTAGAATTTTTAATTATAAAATCTGCTCCTACACTTGTTGAATTTCCATGTATCTGATCTACAATCGCACCATCACCATCTAATATAAGTATTGTGTTTGTGTCAAATGTCTGTGTTTCTAGTGTATCCTCAATTAATACTTCATTTCCATCAACCAGAGTTCCTAAATCTGGCACAAATTTCAAGACATTTTTTAAGGTCGAATCAACTGGAATTGCTTCGTAACTTGTGTACGTTGTGGTTACTCCAGATGTATTCAGTATTATAAATTCGTGAGCCATTAGTTCAAGTCAATCCTTGCACCGTCAATATCTATATTACCTGTGGATGTGTGATCCCATGTTGTTGCTGTTGTCCCTACTAAATTAGCCTCTGTTGCATATGTAAATGTACCGGCGGATTTTATATTTAAAGTAGAACCTGACTTAATAGATACAATACCTGATATAGTTGACTGCGAAAGATCACCACTAACACTCAATGCGTAATCGGAGTCAGTAGTCATGAAGATACCCGAGCCAGTTGGATTTGAATCCATCTCTTTACCTGTTACCGCCAGCGTATACTGACCACCAATGAGCTCCCACTTAGATTTCTCAGAGTTGATAACTACGTCACCACCAATGCGGCCATTGACATCTTCATTAATATTGAACGCATGATTACCAACGACTTCCTCTTCACGATTACCACCGGGCCCTTTAGAATGTTTATCATTGGCAGCACCAACCTTAACACGATGGTTTTTGTGTATCTTTTGAAAGAAGTCTCCTTCTATCTCCTGTATGTAATCGCCTCTAATAAGTTCTCGCACCGAGCCCTCAACCGTAATATTCTGAGAACCCTTGATAACAATGTTCTCGCTACCAATTACAATCTCATAGTTATCACCAACAATCTTGGTAACCACACTACCGTCTGGATGAATCTCTTCAAATGTTCCCTCTGCATGTTGACGATACAACCTCTCTGCGCCGGGACTGTCATCAACTTCCGTAATGTGACCCGACTCAGACTCAAAGACATGATTGAATGGGTATGCTCCAGAGATGTAAGGGTTTGCATTTTCTTTAATGCCTTTGGGGTTTGGTTCTTCCCAATACCCCCTTGTTTCTTGTACAGCTTCATCAGATACATTAACCAAATATGGTTTGGTTGCGGTAGGAATACCTGTTTTATCAGCGGGATCAGCTGGTTCCGTTTTAGGTGCGGGATCACCACGCAACCTCTGTGATCTACGATTAATTAGAGATTGATGACTCTCTGAACCTTTACCTCTTGCAAGACGGTTAGTGTCCGATTCTAAAATATCGTGGCCGCTATCTCGTAAGCCGGGATATGGACCGTAAGAAGGATCGCCTTGAAATGAGGGTTGCAAGGCATCTTCTCCGCGAGGATCATTAAATCCTTCAGTTGGATCAGAGTAATTAATCGGAACACCGGGCAAAGAACCCATGATGACAGGTTGTTGTGCTTCGGTGTCTCTATAGAAACCAACAACCCACGAACCCTGTGTTAGAAAGGAAGGTGTGTGCCCCAATCCTTGCATGGACGGATCAGTTACGGGGTGCATTACATGCGCCCACGGCAAGTCTATAGTCTTAACCTCAGTTAAATCCTCATTGTGCCGGCCAAGCACACGAACTCTAACCCTACCCAGCTGGTTAGGATCGTCCCTGTCTTCAACAACACCGACAAACCAACTAAAACCGTCTTTACCCATGAAATCTTGCATGAGACTATTTATAACAGTTTAGTGAAGGTCTGGATCGCGGCCTAGACGTTTCCCTTCGGGAACAAAGTTGTATTCTTCTATGTCAAATAATTTTTCTGGATCGCTATCTTGCAATGCCATTAGTGTTTCTGCAGCTTCATTTGCAGTCATGCCGTCTGTAACAATTTGTTTTTCTATTACTCTATATCTTAACATGATGAACTCCTTTTTGAGATCACCAAATGCGTTCTGTCAGCTCCACAGTTAACAAAACTGTGTGGTAATGTAGTATCAACCTCATAAACATAACCGTCAGCTGGTATGTGCATTATCTGATTCAACGTAGGAAAAATAAAATAAGCATTTGGATTGGTTATAAGAGCCAGATGATAACGAGATGTATGATCTGAGTGTACGGAATATGTGGTGAAAGAATTCATGTGCATAATCCTAGAACGCTCACCATCCATATCCAATACTACGTCAGCAAAAACTGTGTCCTCGTAGATATCATTTAATATCGTATATTCTGACTGTACCTTTATGATACGGTCCTTGGGCATATTCCTGCCATATATCGATCCAGCTCCATCTGTATATGGATTAACGCCAGACCTGTTACTTCGTTGTACACAAGTCTGGCGTCTTTGTCCATATATACCAGTGCCTTCAACTTCATCATTATCATACAGTTTATCTCCTAGACGCATCTGTATGAACTCCCATTCAACTAGACATTTATCTAGATCATAGGAATGATTTGTTTTTCTTATCGGCATGGTCAGTTATTTAGACATTTCCAATCAATTCGTTGGAAGAATGTAGTCATAGTCATCTGGCCCTAGCGTAATTTCCAGATAAACAGAAGCCAAAGACTTCTCCTTGAAGGGTACATACTTCTTCAACTTCTTGGACTTATACAAAAACGTACCGTCCTCCAACTTGATATCGTCATATGAATCCTTGTCAGACCCAACAGCAGTAATAACTCCCGTCTTAAACTCACCATAGTCACCGTTATAGACGACTTCATCACCGATATTCATAGTTCTTCTCCATAATTGAACATTTATACACTACACTAACATATTAATTTAAATAAGTCAATAGCTATTTTGCAATTAAGTTCTTTTTATAAACACTTTTTAAACCAAGTGCTTCTGTATTAAACTTAACCAGATTACGAAGTGCATCTTTAGTAATGAATGTCATTAGAACGTCTCGCTGTTGATTTCCATCAACACCAATCTTCCATTCATACTTACCAACCTTCTTCTGGATATTGGCAATCGCAGTAGCATCTTTACTCATTGCTGTAAGTGCGTCCTGTAACTTCTGTGCGTTAGGATTGTCTTTGCGAACCCAAATAGCCTTTTGCATGCCATCTCGAAAACTCTTTACAAGTTTATATGCATCATAAAACTCACCACTTGGTGCAACACCATACTTATTTTTAAACAAAATCTCAAACTGCATATTAGGATAGTTTGGATCATCCGTATGTGATGCACTATTTGCATCTAGAATACCGTGTGTAAACCAAACCTCAGCTTTTGAATTTGGTGCAACATGTTTTTTATATGCTGCTGGATTCTCTCTTGTGCCATTCAGTTCACCACGTTTGAATGCTAGACGCCGTTCGCCGCCACTCATACCTGATACCCAAATAACATTCTTCTTAAAACATTCAACATATTGATCCATGCTCAAATCAGGTCCACACAATAACATTGTCATTGCAAATGCCTCAGGCACCATTCCAGAACCAGCAGCAAATGAAATCTTATCACCTGATTTGTAATCCTTGCGAATACCCGCAATGATATTCAAGTTCATAAGTCCAATGCTGGTATAGTCTGCATAATTGTAATCAACATTCTCTTGCAAAAATGCAACACCATTTCCACCATGAGATACCATTACAGTCTTATCGTCTTTCTGTAGGTCATTGTGAAACTTATTAAAGCCGGGAATATCTCTTGCGCCCGGAATAGTTTTAATAATAATTTTTTCACCAAGGAATGGGGCAAGTTCTTTAGCAACGATTTCAGTCCACACAGTGGTTCCGCCGCCGGGTTTTTGTGGAACAACAAATGTATAATCAGCACTTGCTGTCGAAGTCATTCCTAGCACTACGGCTAGACTTATTAGTAGTTTACGCATAACTTAATCTCCTTTTTGTAGTTATACCCCAAGCAAATACACCTGTAGTTAATAGTAAAAGTATAACAAATATTGGCCGCGTAACCAATTGGTCAATTGAATACAAACTGGTCATTTGTATTGTCAGAGCTTCTACACGCTCTGCTAGTATAAATCCAATTACCATTGCTGGACGACTGAATTTATATTTCTTACACAGTATGCCCAGAACACTGCACACTGCAAGAATAAAATAATCTTCCCACCCACCTGTATATTGAACACAAGCCCAAGTGATAAACACAAACAACAGTGGAAAATAATACTTGTATGGTACACGGGTGATGGCACTGATGTAACGTGTAAACAACAAACAAAACACACCTACTAGAACAGTTGCCCACATAAATCCAAATGTTAGACTGTCAAAGAAACGCTCGTCATGTGCTAAGTCTGGTGTACCTAGTTCAAATCCCAAATACATAAACAGTGCCATGATCACTGCCGCAAATGGTGCGCCGGGAATACCAAACAATACAGTAGGAATCATTGATGTTGCCTTCTGTGCATTGTTCGCACCCTCTGGTCCTATAACACCTTTGATATTTCCGTCACCAAACTTTTCGTTGGGATGCGCTGCAACAGTTGATCCATATGCCATCCAATCCGACATCGCGCCACCTAGGCCCGGCAACAAACCAATGAACGCACCTATAAAACCACCGCGTAATGCGTCCCATTTA
>MDSV01019490.1_pt1 | contig 27673 bp, 19 predicted proteins | sample 810851 | NCBI WGS metagenome assembly MDSV01 (sample SAMN05326640, study PRJNA326480) | marine metagenome | isolation source: seawater | place: Atlantic Ocean: North East | collected 2012 | reverse complement strand
CAAGATTTTCTAGATAATGCCGAATAATTAAAAAACTTTACCATGGATGAAAATTTAGATTTAGGAATTAGTTTTGATTTACCAAAAAATCAATCTAACGTAATTAAAGCAATTGGTGTTGGAGGTGGAGGTAGTAATGCCATCAATCATATGTATCGCCAAGGAATCAAAGGAGTTGATTTCGTTATTTGCAATACGGATGCACAAGCACTAAACAATAGTGGAGTACCTAACAAAATTCAGTTAGGGGTCAACCTTACAGAGGGATTAGGAGCCGGAGCAAACCCTGAAGTTGGTGAAAAGGCTGCCCTTGAAAGTGCAGACGATATCATGGCAATGCTTAATGTGAATACTAAAATGGTTTTTATCACTGCAGGAATGGGTGGGGGAACAGGAACAGGTGCCGCCCCTATAATTGCTCAAATGGCCAGAGAAATGAATATATTAACCGTTGGGATAGTAACAACCCCATTTGGTTTTGAGGGAAAATTAAGAAATGATCAAGCTCAAGCAGGGATCGAAAAATTGAGAAATCATGTTGATTCATTGATTATCATAAATAATAATAAACTAAGAGAAGTATATGGTAACTTAGGTTTCAAGGCTGGCTTTTCAAAAGCTGATGAAGTATTATCAACTGCATCTAAGGGAATTGCTGAAGTTATCACACATCATTACACGCAGAATATCGATTTGAAGGATGCAAAAACAGTACTCAGTAATAGTGGTACAGCTATTATGGGTGCTGCCTCATCTTCGGGAACCAACAGAGCAAATGATGCAATAACAAAGGCACTAGATTCGCCACTTTTAAATGACAACCGTATTACAGGAGCAAAAAATGTGCTCTTGTTAATTGTTTCTGGAAATGAGGAAATAACCATAGATGAAATAGGTGATATAAATGATTACATTCAGGAGCAGGCTGGGTATGGAGCTAATATTATTATGGGTGTAGGTGAAGATCCTGAACTCTTTGATTCTATTTCGGTAACGGTAATTGCAACAGGATTCAATGTTGATCAACAAAATGAAATTTCAAACACTGAACCAGAAAAAATAGTTCACGAGTTAGAGGCTGATAATTTATTCTCCCACATTTCTGAAATTAAAGAATCAAATGACATCAGTGAAGATGAAGTTGAGATTGAAAATAATGATAAGATTGTACATGTTCTAGAGCAAGAATCTGAAATTGAGTCTCAAAATGAAGTTAATTTAGAAAAGGAATTTGAAAATAAACTTGGATTGAAGAGTATAAAAGAAGATTCTGAAGAAAAAATAGTTCATATTCTTGATCAGGTGGAAGAATTTGAGGAAGATATTAACTTCGATATTGAGGATGAAATTTCTGGATTGAATACAGAAGAAACTAATCAAATTGATATTGATTCGTTTGAGGATGAAACTAAAGAGCAAATAGAGGAATTTGATAATGATACAGAATCCTCGCCAATCGAATGGTCATTATTTGAAGAGAAGGAAAAAAATAGTTTTTCTTATGATAAAGAACTTGATATCGACTCCGATTTAAATCAAATTGAAGATGAAAAGGGAAAGTTTTTAAACAAAAATGAAGAAAATCATTTATTTGAATCTGTGATTGAGATTGAAAGTAAAATGAATTCGTGTGAAATTGATACCACAATAATTGAAGCTATCGATGAATCCCAAAAAGATGATTTGCAAGATCCATTTAATTCATCTGTTTCAGATTTTCAAAAGCAAAGATCTGCTGATAGAAGGTTGCGCATGAAGGAATTTAACTATAAGTTTAACAAATCAAAGATTGAAGATATTGAAAATGAACCTGCTTACAAAAGAAAAGGGGTTGAATTAGAAAATAAAAATTATTCAGAGGAAAATGAAATTTCTAGAACATCAATTTCAACAGACGAGAATGATAACATGAAAATTAGAAAAAATAATTCCTTTTTACATGATAACGTAGATTAATATGAGCTTAGAATTAAAAATAACATCTGCCCTCAAAGAGGCAATGAAAAGTAAAAATCAAACAGCTTTAACAGCATTAAGAGCGGTTAAGTCAGCTATTTTATTACATAAAACACAGAAATCATCTGATGGTGAATTATCCCAGGAAGATGAAATGAAAATACTGCAAAGGTTGGTTAAACAGAGAAAAGACAGCGCTGATATTTATACAGCCCAAGATAGAAATGATTTAGCTAATCCTGAATTAAAAGAGGCAGAGTTAATACAGCAGTTTTTACCCAAAGCACTTTCAGAGGATGAGGTCAAGGAGGTTGTAAAATCTATCATTCACGAAATTGGAGCGGAAGGAATGAAAGATATGGGTAAAGTTATGGGCATATCAACAAAGAAACTAATGGGAAAAGCTGACGGAAAGCTGATATCTACAATAGTTAGAGATTTTTTATCATGAAACAAAAAGGCTCAGTAGTTCAACTGGATAGAATATCAGATTTCGGCTCTGAGGGTTGGGGGTTCGAATCCTCCCTGAGCCACTTACTTATATTTTTTTTTGTCATTACAAATCTTGATGCACAAACCATTGTTTCTGAAACTGAACTACCAATTTCAGTGTATGAAACATCTGGATTAGAGATTATTAACAATAATTTAATTACTATTAATGATTCAGGAAACCCATCAAATTTATATTATCTAAATGAAAATGGTAAAATATTATTCAGAAGAATGTTTAATGAACTAAAAAATAATGATTGGGAAGACTTAGCAGCAGATGAAGAATTTATTTATATAGGTGATATCGGAAACAATTTTGATACACGTAAAAATTTACGAATTATTAAGACTTCGACAAATCATAATGATAATACCTTTGAGCTTATTAATTTCTATTATCCAGAGCAAAAGGATTTTAGTTTCAAACAGCTGTCAATGTACGATGCTGAAGGGTTAATTTCCGTCGGGGATTATTTAATTATTTTTACAAAAAACAGAGTAAAAAAAATCACTGAAATATATAGACTACCAAAAAAAGCAGGTGATTACAAAGCTGAATTAATTGGAGAAATTGATGTTGATTCAATAGTAACAGCAGCTGATTATGATAATCAAACCAAGCTACTCGTACTTACATCAACTTCTGATTTTAGTGAATATTTTATTATTACAATTGAGAACTTTGATCCGTTAAAATTAAATAGTGTCAAAATAAATAAATTTAAAATTCCAATTCAAAAAACCCAGGTTGAATCAATTAAAATAATTAATAAAAGTAGTTTTTGGATAACTTCTGAAGCAGAGATATTAGGCAAACCGAAGTTGTATAAAATTTCTTTATAAATTATTTATTTCCGTTAAGTATAAGCATAATAAATTTAATAGATTTGCGTTCATTAAATATTATTTATGTCAACTAACTTAACTAAACATAATTTTACTGTTTCTAGATTAAAAAGAGAACAAATATGTGGTCACAAAGGAAAAGTACTGTGGTTTACTGGCTTATCGGGTTCTGGAAAATCTACATTGGCTAATGCACTTGATGAGAAACTAAATTCAAAAAATTTTAACACCTATATTTTAGATGGAGATAATGTTAGGTTAGGACTAAATAAAGATCTTGGATTCTCTGCTGAGGACAGAAAAGAAAATATCAGAAGAATTAGCGAAGTTGCCAAGTTATTTGCTGATTCAGGAAAAGTTGTGATGACTGCATTTATTTCACCTTACAATGATGATAGGCATGAAGCTCGAAAATTAATTGGTGATGATTTTATTGAAATCTTTGTCAATACTCCAATTGATGAATGTATTAAAAGGGATCCAAAAGGTCTTTACAAAAAAGCTTTGAATGGAGAGATAAAAGGATTTACAGGTATTGATGCACCATATGAAGAGCCCCAAAATCCAGAGATAGAAATAAAGGATATGACTATTGATCAATCCGTGAGTTTCATTGTTAATACATTACAAATCTAGAATGAAGAGAGGATTTATAGCAGGAAATTTTGATGTGATTCACCCTGGATATATAAAGATGTTTAGAGAATGTAAGGCAAATTGCACTCATTTTACAATTCTTCTCCACTCAGACCCTTCTATTGAACGTCCTGAAAAATTAAAGCCAATATTAACCTTGGAAGAAAGAATTGAAGTATTGTCATCTATAAAATATATTGATGATATCCAATCATATATATATGAAATTGAATTATATGAACTAATAAAAAAAGGTAAATATTCCATCCGATTTCTTGGTGATGACTATATAAATAAATCATTTACTGGAGATGATTTAGAGATAAAAATTTATTATTTGAGTAGAGATCACGGATGGTCAACAACAAAATTTAAAAATCTAATAGCTAAAACAATTTGAAAAATGTGGAAAAAAATCAATCATGGTGGAGATCCAACAATAAATATCGATAAAAAGTATGCAGTCTTTATTGGAAGGTATCAACCATATCATTATGGACATATTGAGCTGATAAAACAAAAGTTAAATCAAGGAATTCCTGCACTTATAATGGTTAGAAATATCGAGCCTGACGAAAGAAATCCTTTTACAACTGATCAAACCGTTGCAATGATTAAAAAGTATCACGCTGCCCAAGGAGATGAAGTTGAAGTAATGATTATTCCAGATATTGAATCGGTTAATTATGGCAGAGGAGTTGGTTATGAAATTAACGAATATCAACCCCCGACTAACAGTGGAGCGATGTTTATTTCTGCTACAAAAATTAGAGAGTCCATAAAAAACGGAGATGATTCTTGGAAGTCAATGGTTGATCAAACTATTCACACAGATATTGAAAGTTTCTTGTCCTAATTTTAAATATTTATTTTTTTTATGTTTGTTTAAGAGGTATTTTTGTTCCCTATGAGTTATTTGTTTACATCTGAATCTGTAAGTGAAGGACATCCTGATAAAATCGCTGATCAAATCAGTGACGCAATACTAGATAATTTTCTTGCTTTTGATCCTGATTCAAAAGTTGCTTGTGAGACACTTGTAACTACTGGTCAAGTAATTTTGTCTGGTGAAGTCAAATCCAAAACTTATGTTGATGTACAGAAAGTTACAAGAAATATAATTAAGAAAATCGGATATACTAAAAGTGAATATAAGTTTGATTATAAATCATGTGGGATTCTTTCAATGATTCATGAACAATCTGATGATATATTTCAGGGTGTAGTCAAAAAAAACAATGAAGATCAAGGTGCGGGAGATCAAGGAATAATGTTTGGATATGCTACGAATGAAACAAAAAATTACATGCCGCTAGCTTTAGATATTTCTAGTAAAATATTACAAGAATTAGCTTTATTGAGAAGAGAGAATGATGAAATCAAATATCTGAGACCTGACTCAAAATCTCAGGTTACCATTGAATATTCTGATGAAAATAAACCCAATAAAATAAAAACAATTGTTTTATCTACCCAGCATGATGATTTTGACGTCCAAGATAAAATGCTTAATAAAATAAAATCTGATATAATTAATATCCTTATCCCTAGGTTAATTAACAAAAACCCTGATTTAGAAAAATTATTTAACGATAATATAGAATATTTGATCAATCCCACAGGGAAATTTGTAATTGGTGGACCCCACGGAGATACTGGACTTACTGGTAGAAAAATTATTGTTGATACTTATGGAGGCAAGGGTGCACATGGTGGTGGCGCTTTTTCTGGAAAAGATCCCTCCAAAGTTGATAGAAGTGGAGCATATGCGGCAAGACATATTGCAAAAAACCTAGTTGCAGCTGGGGTTTGTGAAGAAGCTTTAGTTCAAATTAGTTACGCAATAGGAGTTGCAGAACCTGTAGCATTATATGTGAATACATATGGTACTTCAAGAGTTAGTTTTTCTGACGGAGACATTTCAGATATGGTCTTAAGTGTTTTTGATTTGAGACCATATTCAATTGAAAAATTATTTGATTTAAGAAAACCTATATATTTAGAAACGGCAGCTTATGGGCATATGGGCAGGGATCCTCAGAAAGTGAAAAAAACTTTTATGAATTCCGAAAATAAATTAATGGAATTTGATTTAGAACTATTCAACTGGGAAAAATTAGATTACGTAGATAAACTTAAAAAACTTTTTAAATTAGCATAATGATTAAAAATAATGTAAAATACACCCCCTTCAAGGTTAAAGATATTAACCAAGCTAAATGGGGAAGAGAAGAGATTATATTAGCTGAAGCTGAAATGCCAGGTTTAATGGCCTTAAGGTCAGAATATAGAAAAGAAAAACCCCTAAAGGGAGCTAGAATAGCTGGTTGTCTTCATATGACCATACAAACAGCTATATTAATTGAAACATTGATTGAGCTCGGTGCTGAAGTTACGTGGAGTTCATGTAATATATTTTCAACCCAGGATCATGCAGCTGCTGCAATTGCTGCTACCGGGGTTCAGATTTACGCTTGGAAAGGAATGAATGAAGAGGAATTTGATTGGTGTATTGAGCAAACTCTATTTTTTGGAGAGGATAGAAAACCTCTAAACATGATTTTAGATGACGGAGGAGATTTAACAAATATGGTTTTAGATAGATATCCAGATCTAACAAAAAATATAAAAGGTTTATCTGAAGAGACTACAACAGGAGTGTTAAGATTATATGACAGATTGAAAGATGGAACATTGAGCTTGCCTGCAATTAATGTAAATGACTCAGTTACCAAAAGTAAGTTTGATAATAAATATGGTTGCAAAGAAAGTGCTGTGGATGCTGTAAGAAGAGCAACCGATATCATGATGGCTGGTAAGAGGGTTGTTGTCTGTGGTTATGGAGATGTTGGAAAAGGAACTGCCGCATCTTTTAAATCTGCAGGAAGTATTGTTACTGTTACGGAAATAGATCCCATTTGTGCCTTACAAGCGGCAATGGATGGTTATGAGGTTAAAAAGCTTGAAACAGTAATCGAGAACTCAGATATAATTATTACAGCTACTGGCAACAGAGATATCGTTAAAGATTTTCATTTTAAATCTATGAAGGATAAAGCAATCGTTTGTAATATTGGTCATTTTGACAACGAAATAGATATGAACTGGTTAAGTAAAAACTATGGTCACACAAAAAAAGAAATAAAACCTCAAGTGGACTTATATACTGTTAACGGAAATGATATTATAATTTTAGCTGAGGGTAGACTAGTTAATTTAGGCTGTGCTACAGGTCATCCCAGTTTTGTTATGAGTAACTCATTTACAAATCAAGTTTTAGCACAAATTGAACTTTGGAATCATTCATCAAAATATGAAAACAATATTTATACACTACCAAAATATTTGGATGAAAAAGTTGCAAAATTACACCTTGAAAAATTAGGTGTAGAACTTACTAAATTGAATGACATACAGTCTAGATACATAGGAGTTAAAAAGGACGGTCCGTACAAATCTGAGGATTACAGATATTAGACATTGTAATTTTGTGACTAACATTGGTGAAGCCCTAAACAAAGATAAATGAAAAAAAATAATGTTCAAATGGTTGATTTAATGAGTCAATACTCAAAAATCAAGAATGAAATTGACAGTAATATTATTTCATCAATCGAGTCAGGTAGATTTGTTAATGGACCGATAGTTAAGCAGTTTTCAGAAAACCTCTCTTCTTATTTAAATGTACGTAATGTAATACCATGTGCTAATGGTACAGATGCATTACAAATATCATTTATGGCACTTGGCCTCAAACCTGGCGATGAAATTATATGTCCATCGTGGACATATATTGCTACTGCTGAAGCAGCCGCAATACTTGGAATTAATGTTGTTTTTTGTGATGTAGATTTAGACACATTCAATTGCACAGCAGATTTAATTGAACCACATATAAATGATAAAACAAAAGCAATAGTCCCTGTGCATTTATACGGGCAATCCTGTGAGATGGATTCAATAATTAGTTTAGCAAATAAATATAAACTTAAAATAATCGAAGATAATGCCCAAGCCATAGGTTGTAAATATAGTTTTTCAAATGGTCAAAATAAATTTACAGGCACTTTAGGCGATATTGGTACTACATCATTTTATCCTTCAAAAAATTTAGGTTGCTATGGAGACGGGGGTGCAATATTTACCAATGATGATAATTTAGCTAATAAGATTAAAATGATTGTTAATCATGGTGAAAAAACCAAATATCATCATGAAATTGTTGGTTGTAATTCTAGATTAGATTCTATTCAGGCAGAAATACTAAATATTAAGTTAAAATATTTAGATATGTATAATTCAAACAGAAAAATTATGGCGAAGAACTATAATTTAGCATTCGCTGAAATTGAAGAATTGCTAATACCAAAAGTTTTTGCTAATTCTGAACACGTTTTTCATCAGTATACATTAAGGGTTTTGAATGGAAAAAGGGACAATTTTAAATCATATCTAAGTGATTTCGGTATACCAAGTATGATTTACTATCCAATTCCTATACATAAACAAAAACCATACATTAATAATCAAGTATTGGAAAATACTGATATACTTTCAAAAGAAGTAATTTCTTTGCCTATACATACTGAACTAGAAAATTCCAATCAAGATTTCATTATTGATAAAATAATAAAATACTTTAAATGAAAATAAAAAATATTTGCTGTATTGGTGCTGGTTATGTTGGAGGTCCAACGATGTCAATTATTGCCCAGAAAAACCCTAAAATTAATGTCTATGTTGTAGATATGAATGCTGATAAAATAGCAGCATGGAATTCTGAAAATTTACCAGTTTATGAACCTGGTTTGTTAAAAGTTGTGAAAGAGGCAAGAGGAAGGAATTTATTTTTTTCAACAGATGTAAATAAACATATTGAAGAGGCTGAAATGGTATTTATATCAGTAAATACTCCGACAAAAATTTCTGGAGAAGGCAAAGGTTATGCTGCAGATTTGAAATATGTTGAAGCCTGTGCTAAACAAATTGCAGAAGTTTCAAAAAGTAATAAAATAATTGTAGAAAAATCAACTGTCCCAGTCAGAACATCTGAAAAGATTAAGGAAATCTTAAGGTCAAACAATACTTATGTTGATTTTCAAATACTGTCAAATCCTGAATTTTTAGCTGAGGGTACAGCTATGAGAGATTTAGAGATACCTGACAGAGTTTTAATTGGTGGAGATAATACTATTAAGGGACAAAAGGCAGTTGACTACTTAGTTGAAATTTATTCCTCATGGGTTCCTAAAAAAAATATTCTTACAACAAATTTATGGTCATCAGAGCTTTCAAAATTAACCGCTAATGCTTTTTTAGCTCAAAGAATATCTTCAATTAATTCTCTTTCAGAACTTTGTGAAAAAACCGGAGCAGATATTGAGGAGGTTTCAAAGGCAATTGGTATGGATTCAAGAATTGGTAGTAGCTTTTTAAAGACATCAGTCGGTTTTGGTGGAAGTTGCTTTAAAAAGGATATTTTGAATTTAGTTTATATAGCTAGATCTCTGGGTCTGGTCGAAGTTGCAAACTATTGGGAACAAATATTAATAATTAACAAGCATCAAAGAAATAGGTTTTCTAAAAAAATCATCGATTGCATTAAAAAGTTTAATTTTTCTACAAAAGTCTTATTACTAGGTTGGGCATTTAAAAAAGACACAAATGACACTAGGGAATCTGCTTCAATTTTTGTGGCAAATAGTCTTATTAATGATAATATTTCTATTGATATTTATGATCCTAGGGTAAAAAAAGAACAAATTGACAATGATTTAATTTCTATTAACAGTAATTACAACTCCAGCCTTATAAATGTCTTAGATGATCCATTCCTTAATTTAGAAAATTATAATATAGTTGTTATTTTAACAGAATGGGATGAATTTAAGACATATAATTGGTCAAAAATTCACAAAAATATGTGTAAACCAGCTCACATTTATGACGGTAGAAATATTCTTGACTCTAAAGAAATTAATGATATAGGATTTAAATACACAGGTCTTGGAAGAGGTTAATAAAAAAATACTAATTACTGGTGGAGCCGGATTTATTGGATCTCATTTGTGTAAAGCTTTAATTGGTAAAAATCAGTGTGTGATTTGTCTGGATAATCTATATTCTGGTTCTATGCAGAATATTAAAGATTTATTAAATAATCCTAATTTCACCTTTATTGAACATGATATTGTAGATCCTATTCAGCTTACAGATATTAAAGAAATATACAACTTAGCTTGTCCAGCCTCCCCTGTTAGTTATCAATTAAACCCGATTAATACGATAAAGACATGTACAGCAGGTGTAGTTAACATGTTAGAATTGGCTAAATCTAATAAAGCAAAAATATTACAAGCAAGTACTAGTGAAATTTATGGTGATCCACTGGTTCATCCTCAAGACGAAGAATATTATGGCAATGTTAATACCACTGGCCTTAGATCATGTTACGATGAAGGTAAAAGATGTGCAGAAACATTATTTTCTGATTACAAAAGAGTTTATAATTTAGATAGTAAAATTGTTAGAATCTTTAACACCTATGGTCCAAATATGATGATAAATGACGGTAGAGTAATATCAAATTTTATAGTACAATCTCTCTTAGAAAAAAACCTGACAATTAATGGAAATGGATCTCAATCTAGAAGTTTTATGTATGTTGATGATCTGATTGATGGATTGATTAGTGTCATGAGTTTAGATAAATACTTAGGCCCTATAAATATTGGAAATCCTGAGGAAATTAGCATAAAAAATTTAGCATTTGAGATTTTGTCAATTTCAAATAGTTCCTCGGGTCTAATTTATAATAATTTACCTGAAGACGATCCAAAAAGAAGAAAGCCTGACATTGGTAAAATACAAAATGAAATTAGTTGGCGTCCAAAAATATCATTAAAAGAGGGTCTAGTTAAAACAATTGATTATTTTAAGAATAACCTATGAAAAATGTAAAAGGTATTGTTTTAGCAGGAGGAGCAGGCTCAAGATTATATCCATTAACTTTTGGAACTTCTAAGCAATTATTGCCTGTATATGACAAACCTATGATTTATTATCCTATTGCTTCTTTATTATATGCTGGAATAAAAGAGATTTTAATCATTTCCAGCCCAAAAGATTTACCTAGATATAAGGATCTATTAAAAGATGGTTCACATCTCGGTATTAATATAGAATATGCCGAACAGCAAGCTCCAAATGGAATTGCTGAAGCTTTTATAATAGGAGATAAATTTATTTCTAAAGAAAATGTTTGTCTTATTCTTGGGGATAATATTTTTCATGGAAATAACTTTAAAATTTATTTAGAAGACGCATATAAAAATCTACATAATGGTTTATCTACAATTTTCGGATATGAAATTTCAAACCCAAAAGAATTTGGTGTAATTGAGACAGATAATAATGGGGGTATTTTGAATATTATTGAGAAGCCTAATTCTACAAATAGTAATCTTATAGTTTCAGGAATGTATTTTTATACCAACGACGTTATTGACATTGCAAAACAATTAAAACCTAGTAAAAGAAATGAACTTGAAATTACAGATATTAATAATAATTATTTAAAATCAAACAAATTAAAATTAATCAAATTATCCTCTGATTTTTACTGGTCTGATACCGGAACGTATGATTCTTTAATTAATGCTTCTCAATATTTTCAAAATATTGAAAAAAATACAGGAAAAAAATACGGATGTGTTGAAGAGATTGTGTATAATTTAGGCTATATAGATAAACAACAATTTTTAAGTAATATTGAAAACGTTAAGAATAGTAGTTATGGCAAATATTTATCTAATAAAATAAACTGATTTGAAAATAACCGAAACAAAATTTCAAAACTTAATAATCATTAAAAATGAATCTTTTAATGATGATCGAGGAGTTTTTTATGAATCTTACAGATTTGATATTATTGAAAAATATTTTAACGAAAAAATATTTTTTTGCCAAGATAATATTGTAAAATCAAATAAAAATGTTTTAAGAGGTCTACATTACCAGTGTCCAAATTCACAGTCTAAGTTGATTTCTGTTTTAAAAGGAAAAATCTTGGATATTGCAGTAGACATTCGAAAAAAATCCAAAACTTATGGTCAATTTTTTTCAATAGTACTTTCTGCAGAAAACAACAAAAGTTTATTTGTTCCCAAAGGTTTTGCACATGGTTACCTTTCTTTAGAAAGTGATACATTAGTTCATTACAAAGTCGATAGTTACTATGATCAATCTTCAGAGAAAGGTATCAGATATGATGATCCATTTTTAAATATTGATTGGGGTATTAAGATTGAAAATATAATTATTTCAGAAAAAGACAGATTATTAAAACCGTTTCAATGGATAAGAAAATGAGAATCATTGTAACAGGTTCTTCAGGCCAGTTAGGACAATCTTTTATGAGTATTTCAAAAATGTTTCCAGCATATGATTTTTTATTTTTAAATAAAAAATCACTAGATATTTCAGATTTTGGTTCTGTAAAATCTAAAATTGAAGATTTAAAACCTGATGTTTTAATTAACTGTGCTGCTTACACTGATGTTACTAACGCCGAAAATGATAAAACCGTTGCTGAATTATTGAATTACAAGGCCGTTAAAAATATTGCTCATTTATGTAAAGAATTTAATATTTTTTTAATTCATTTTTCTACTGACTATGTTTATGATAATAAAAAAGAATGTGTTACAAAACGTGTTACAAAAATACCATATGAAGAGTGCGAAATTGCGTCTCCATTAAACACTTATGCTTTATCTAAATTTCTTGGTGAAAAAGCAATATTTAAAACTTCACTAGACAAATTTTTAATAATAAGAACCTCTTGGCTTTACTCAAAATATGATAATAATTTTGTTTTACAAGTTTTAAAAAACTTAAAACATGGCACCTCTTTTAATGTTGTAGATGATCAAATTGGATCACCCACTTATGCCTTCGATCTAGCAATGTCTGTTTTAAATTCCCTCAGACATGTTAATGAATCTAATTCTGGCTTATATCATTATTCATCAGTTAACTTTTGTTCTAGATTCGAATTAGCATTACAAATCAGGTCTATTATAAACTCAAATGTTGAAATTTTACCTTCAAAAAGTAATAATGACACCATACGTCCTTTTTTTTCTGCATTAAATCCTAATAAATTTTGCACTACATTTAATGAAGAAAAATTTCTTTGGCAAGACAGATTGTTATACTTTTTAAAAAATTTGAATATTCATCATGCTTAATTGTAAAAACTTATTGGTTACTGGTGGTTCGGGTTTTATTGGTTCTAATTTTTTAAAAATCATGCTTCCAAAATACCCTGATACCAACTTCATTAATCTTGATTCACTCACTTATGCATCAAATGCAGATAATACCCTGGGTTTTAATCGCTTTAGCAATTATTTATTCTACAAAGCTGACATAAATGATAGTGTTTTTGTTTCTAAACTGTTCAAAGACCATAAAATTGATTCTGTAATAAACTTTGCTGCAGAATCTCACGTTGACAACTCCATTGCAGACCCTGAACTTTTTATTAAAACAAATATTCTCGGAACGCATAATCTTTTACAAATTTCATACAAAAACTGGATGAAGGGTCCTTTTGATTTGAAATCTGAGTATGTAAATGCTAAATTTTTACAGATATCCACAGATGAAGTGTATGGAAGTATTGATACTGGATCTTTTTCTGAATCAAGCCCTTATTCACCAAATTCTCCTTATTCAGCGAGTAAGGCTAGTGCTGATTTAATTGTTAAAAGTTACAATAGCACTTATGGTTTAAATACACTGATAACCCTTTCTTCCAATAATTATGGCCCTGGACAACACAAAGAGAAATTTATTCCTACAATAATTAACTGTTTGATTAAAAATATTGAAATACCAATTTACGGCAATGGTAAAAACATCAGAGATTGGATTCACGTTGATGAAAATTGTAGGGCAATTGAGTTTATTTTTAATAAAGGGGTTATCGGAGAATCTTACAATATTGGGGTTGAAAATGAGCTTACTAATCTAGAACTGGTTAAAAAAATATTCAAGGCTTACAGCTCTAGTCAAAAAAATCCACATAATGAGCTAAGAATAAAGTTTGTTGAAGACCGTTTTGGTCATGACTTCAGATATTATTTAAATAATTCTAAGCTAAAAAGTCTTGGTTGGAATTATGATGATCAATCAGATAATCTTTTATTAAAACTTGTTGATTATTACATACTTAAAGCTTAATTCTCCTTATTAATTTAATTTTTACTCTGTTATCTAAAAAGAAAAAAAACAAAATATTTTTCATTTTTCTGAAAAATTAATAAAACTTACCAAATAAATTTATTAATATTGCATTGTGATTTCTCTCGTTTGCTTCTAAAATGAAGTTTACGATGATGGATCATAATAAAAAATTTGAACTAATTATATTATTTTGAAACACTTTCAAATAGATATTTATTATAACAGGCAATATTTCTTGCCCTACCTAAAATATTCAATCAACTTATTATACACGTAACATGAAAAAAATTACATTTAATCTGTTTATTTCAACAATTCTTATTTCATTATTAAGCTTAAATTTCCAAGCTCAAATAGTCGTTCAGGATTGTACATCTGATACCACACCTCCAGTTGCAGTAGGTCAAAACATCACTGTTCTTCTGACTCCAGACAATACTGGCGCATTAGTTGGTTCAATCGAGCCAGGTGATCTTGATGATGGTTCAACTGACAACTGTACAGACAGCGCAAATTTGATCTTTCATGCTGATGTAACTGAATTTGACTGTGGCATGATTGGTGATGTTACTGTTGAATTTTATGTTGAAGATGAAGTTGGTAATACGTCTCTTGACGGTGCTGGTACTTCTCTAAGTTTAACAGTTACTGTAACTGAAGAAATTGATCCGGTTGCTACGACTCAGGATATAACAGTTCCACTAGACGCTACCGGTTTAATTACAATTACTGGTGCCGATGTAAATAATGGTTCTACTGATAGTAACAATTGTACTGCAGATGAAGATTTAGTTTTTTCTCTTGACGTCGATACATTTGATTGTACGAACTTAGGGGCAAATACAGTTATAATGACGGTTACTGATGAAGCTGGTAACACCGATACTGCTTCAGCGGTCGTAACTATCGTCGACTCTACTGGACCTGTTGTGGTGACACAGGATATAACAGTTGAATTAGATGCTATTTTAGGTACAGTTAGCATTGCTACTACTGATATCGAAAGTGCTTCAACTGATAATTGTTCAGCTAATGCTGATTTAACTTTTGCATTAGATCAAGAAGATTTCGACTGTACTCATTTAGGTACAAATACTGTTACTTTAACCGTTACTGATGAGGCTGGTAACTCCACAGACGGAACAGCTGTTGTAACTGTTCAAGATAATACCGATCCAACTGTTGCCGGTAATGATATATCAATATCTCTTGGTGCGGATGGAACATATACGCTTACTCCTGCTGAAGTTGATAATAATTCTTCGGATAATTGTGATATAACACTATCGTTAAGTCAAACAGCGTTTGATTGTACTCATCTTGGTCCAAATACAATCGACCTTACTGCAACCGATGCTGCAAACAATGCTGTAACCGTACAAGTGGTTGTTACCGTTGAAGATGACATGGAAGCTTCAGTTGCACTTTCTGGTTCAACTGTTGAGCTTGATCAAAATGGATTTGTTACTATAACTGCTTCAGACCTTGATAATGGCTCTACTGATAATTGCTCAGACAATGCAAACCTAACCTTTGAATTTGATACATCTGGTGATGGTTCACCTGATTCAGCTACTATGACACTTCAGTGTAGCGAAATAGGAGATAATAATGTAACTGTTTATGTTACTGATGAAGCTGGAAACGAAACATCTGGTACTGTATTGATCACGGTACAAGATAATGACCCACCGACTGCATTTACTACAGATATTACTGTAACAATCGGTAATGGAGGAACTGTTACCATAACACCTGATCAGGTTAATACTGACAATAATGGTAATGGATTATCTACAGATAACTGTACAGATGAATTTTTAACATTATCATTAGATGTCGACACATTCGATTGTGATGATATAGGTCCAAATACAGTAATTCTGACTGTTACTGACGCCGGAGGAAATACTGATACTGAACCAGCCGTGGTTACTGTTGTTGACTCAACAGAACCTGATGTTGTTGTTCAAGATATTACTGTTGCTTTAGACGATAATGGTCAGGCAACAATTACTGCTTCTGATATTGACAACGGTTCAAGTGATGGTTGTACTGCAACAGAAGATTTAACTTATGCAATTGATATTGATTCATTTGATTGTACAAACTTAGGTGCTAATAATGTAGAACTTACAGTTACTGACCTTGATGCGAATTCAGGTACAGCTACAGCTGTTGTTACAATCGTTGACACAACTGCTCCTGTAGTTGGAACTCAAGATATTTCAGTTTCATTAGACGCAACAACTGGTCTTGCAAGTATTGTAACTACTGATATTGAGGTAAATTCTCTTGACAATTGTACCATAAAAGCTGATTTGATTTTCTCACTAGATATAACCGACTTTGATTGTGATGATTTAGGTGATAATACTGTAACGCTTTCTGCTGAAGACGAACAAGGAAATGTAGGTACTGCTACAGCGATTATTACTGTTGTAGATGATACAGATCCAACTGTTGTAGCTCAAGATATTACTATAGAGCTTGGAGGAACTACAGGATTAGTTACTATTTCTTATGACACACCTGATGTTAATGGACTTACCTTCGATAATGGCTCATCTGATAATTGTACTCTTACACTTGCTATGAGTCAAACTACATTTAGCTGTGCCGATCTTGGTGCAAATACAATTAGTTTAACTGGTACTGATGAAACTGGAAATACTACAGTTGAAACTGCAGTTATAACAGTTGTTGATGTTACTGACCCAACGGTTGTTGCAATTGATAGTTATTTTGAAGTTGTTTTAGACATAAATGGACAAGGTAGCATTACCACATCTGACATCGATAATGGCTCAACCGATAACTGTACACTTACATTATCACTAGACGTTACTGATTTTGATTGTTCAAATATTGGTGAAAATACCGTTACACTGACTGGTACTGATGAAACTGGAAACACGGTTACTGACACTGCAGTTGTGACAGTGATTGATGATATGGATCCTACTGTTGTTACGCAGGATGTTACTCTTACCCTTGATGCAACTACAGGCCTTGCAAGTATAACTACTGCTGATATCGACAATGGTTCAACTGATAACTGTACTGCTCAGGCAGATTTAACTTTTGAATTAGATCAAACTGATTTCGACTGTTCTCATTTAGGTGCTAACACTGTTACTTTAACTGTTACCGATGAACAAGGTAATTTCTTCAATGGTACTGCCGTTGTTACAGTTGAAGACAGTTCTGCTCCAACAGCAGTTGTTACTGATATAACTGTCGCACTTGGTGCTGACGGTACCGTGGTGATAACTGGGGACCAATTTGACAATGGTTCAACCGATAATTGTTCTGATAACTCAGATCTTACTTTCTCTGTTGATATCGATTCATATAACTGTACAAATTTAGGAGCAAACAATGTAGTTGTGACTGTTGCTGATGAATCAGGAAATGAAGATACTGCAGCTGCGGTTGTTACTATTATCGATAATTTAGCTCCTACTGTTGTTACTCAAGATGTAACAATTACCTTAGATGCAACTACTGGTTTAGCTAGTATTACAACAGCTGATATTGAAAATGGTTCAACTGATAATTGTTCAGCTAATGCTGATTTAACTTTTGCATTAGATCAAGAAGATTTTGACTGTACTCATTTAGGTGATAATACGGTCACTCTTTCCGCTACAGACGAAGAAGGAAATGTAGGTACTGCTACAGCGATTGTTACTGTTGTAGATGATACAGATCCAACGGTTGTAGCTCAAGATATTACTGTCACACTTGGAGCTGGAGGCACATATACGCTTACTCCTGCTGAAGTTGATAATGGATCTTCAGATAATTGTACTCTTACTTTATCACTAGATCTTACTGACCTTGATTGTACTCATTTAGGTACTAATACAGTAACTCTTACTGGAACGGATGAATCTGCAAATACCAGCTCTGACACTGCAGTAGTTACAGTTACTGAAGCTAATCTTCCGATTGTCATTGTTCAAGATATTTCTGTTTCTCTGGATGTTAACGGAAGTGTCACAATTACATCTGCTGATGTTGATAATGGTTCAAGTGATGGATGTACTGCTACTGAAGATTTAACTTATGCTATTGATGTAAACACTTTCGACTGTACTAATCTTGGTGCAAACAATGTTGTGTTAACGGTTACTGACGAAGAAGGAAATTCTGATAACGCTACAGCTGTTGTTACAGTTGTTGACGATATGGATCCATCTGTTGTCACTCAAGACATTACTGTAGAGCTTGATGTAAATGGTGCTGCGACTATAACAACTACTGATATTGAAAATGGCTCAACTGACAACTGTACAGCTAATGCTGACTTAGTATTTGCGCTTGATATAACAGATTTCGATTGTGATGACTTAGGAACGAACTTAGTTGTTCTTTCTGCTGAAGATGAAGAAGGCAATATCGGAACATCTAATGCTGTTGTTACTGTTGTTGACGTAATTGATCCAACGGCGATAGCAAATGATATTACTATTGAATTAGATTCTGATGGAGTAGCTGTTTTAGACATCGACGATGTCGCTGCATCTACTGATAATTGTGGTATTTTAGAAGAATGGGTTAACAAAACAACTTTTGATTGTGCTGATCTAGGTGTAAATACTGTAAATTTTGTTGCTGAAGATACTTCTGGAAATCAATCTGTTACTACATTTGAGGTAACAGTTGAAGATAATTTAGCCCCAGTTGCCGTTGCACAAGATATAACTGTTTCTCTAGACGCTAACGGTAGTGTTACGATAACTGGTGATATGTTAGACAACGGATCTACTGATAACTGTACTCCGGTGAATGACTTAACTTTTTCTGTAGATATCGATACTTTTGATTGTACAAATATTGGCGCTAATGCTGTTGTATTAACTGTTTCTGATGCTGGAGCCAATTCTGATACTGCTAACGTTACTGTTACTGTGTTAGATGATATGGTTCCTACTGTAGTTACACAAGATCTTACACTTACACTGGATGCTACTACTGGTTTAGCTAGTATAACCACTGCTGATATAGATGATAATTCATCTGATAATTGTACTGCTAATGCTGATTTAACTTTTGCATTAGATCAAACTGATTTCGACTGTTCTCATCTAGGTGACAATACTGTTACTTTGACTGTTACTGACGAACAAGGAAATGTTCAAACAGGTACTGCAGTTGTTACTGTTGTTGACACAACCGATCCAACTGTTGTAGCTCAAGACATAACAGTATCTCTTGGTGCTGACGGTACATATACACTTAGTCCTTCTGAAGTTGACGATAATTCATCTGATAATTGTACACTTACATTGTCGTTAGATATAACAGATTTTGATTGTGATGATTTAGGTGTTAATGCCGTAAATCTTACAGGTACGGATGAAACTGGAAATTTTGTTACTGTTGCTGCTTCTGTAACAGTTGTTGATGATTTAGCTCCAGTTGCTGTTGGTCAAGATATAACAGTAACTCTTGATGAAAATTATTCATATACATTATCTCCTGAGGAAATTGATGGTGGTTCAACTGATAATTGTGATTCACCGTTATTATTTATTAATGAAACTACTTATGATTGTTCCCATGTAGGTGAACAAAATCAGGTAGAATTATTAGTTAGAGATCTTACAGGAAATGAAAGTTCAGTATTTGTTACTGTACTAGTTGCTGAGACTGTAGATCCTATTGCAGATACTCAGGATATTACTGTTGCTCTTGGTGCAGACGGTACATATACTTTAACTGCTGCTGAAATTGATAAAAATTCTTCTGATGCTTGTTCTGATATCACTCTATCTATTCCAGATACAGTGTTTACTTGTGCAGACATTGGAGATAACACTGTCACACTTACTGTTACTGACGAGTCTGGAAACACTGATACTTCAGATGCACTTGTTCAAGTAGTTGATACTACTGGACCTACAATGAATGTAGCTGATTTTGAGGCTGTTCTAGATGAAAATGGATTTGTAACTGTTGTTGCATCTGATATAGATAATAGCTCAACTGATAACTGTGAAATTAGCAGCTTTACATTAGATTGTGTTACTTATACTTATGTAGGTTCTTACAATGTAAGTGATGGTCCTGTTTGGACGACTAATCCTCCAGTATATACCCCTCAAGAAGCTGCTGCTGAAGTATTTGGTGGTGTTGCTTCTGATTATGCAATTTCAGTTAATCCTGATATTAATGATTCAAGTACTATCACCTTCACTGGTCATATTGATGGATGGGGCCTAGGGGGCGACTATAATCAAGCTACAGGTGACAATACCGGTAATAGTATAGTTGATCAAGATTTCTCAGTGGATGTAGATAACGATGGTTACCAACTTCCAGATGGATACGGTAATTCTATTTCTGCATATGTTAATGATCATGTTGTAAACGAAACAAATTATGTTTGGGCTGTAACTACTCAAGATTGTGTTTTCTCTTGTGATAATATTGGAACACCTACAACTGTTACCCTAACTGCAACTGACAGTTCTGGAAATACTTCGTCAGCGACTGCTGAAGTAACTGTTGTAGATCAGACTGCTCCTGAGGTATTAGCTCAAGATATTACTGTGATATTAGATCCTACTACTTATCAAGCGAGTATTTCGCCTGCAGATGTTAATAATGGATCAAATGATGCTTGTGATGATGACATAACATTATACATTGATAATTCTGAATTTACTTGTGCTGATATTGGTGATAATATTGTTACTCTTACTGCTGAAGATCAGTATGGTAATGAAGCTACCACTACTGCGATTGTAACAGTTACAGAGGAAGTTCCTCCAACTGCTATCGCTCAAGATATAACGGTGCAATTAGATGCTAACGGTAGCGTTTCAATAGTTGCTGCTGATGTTGATAATGGATCAAGTGATGATTGTACTTCAGTTACATTATCAATTGACAATGATTCATTTGACTGTGATAATTTAGGTGCAAACACTGTTACATTAACTGTGACAGATGTTTCAGGAAATTCTGCAACAGCCACTTCGACGGTTACTGTTGAAGATAGTGTTGCTCCGACAGTTGTTACTCAAGACATAACAGTCCAATTAGATGCTAATGGTTCAGCTTCTATAACAACTACTGATATTGATAACGGTTCTACAGATAACTGTACACTTACGTTATCACTTGATGATACTGACTTTGATTGTACTGATTTAGGTGATAATACAGTAACCTTAACAGGTACTGATCAATCTGGAAATACAACAGCTGTTACCGCAACTGTTACTGTTGAAGATAGTATCTCACCTATTATTGTTGTTTCTGATATTACACTTGAATTAGGTGCAGATGGTACTGCAAATCTAACTGCTGATACTAACTGGGATGAAGATATTTATGCAAACTCAACTGAAAACTGTACAATACAATCATTAAACTTTGATGTTGGTGGTGGTGGAGATTTTGATTGTACTGATTTAGGTGATAATATTGTTAATACTTACATTGTTGATCAAAGTGGAAATGAATCTGAAGTTGTTGCTGTAACAGTAACTGTTGTTGACAATATTGCTCCAACAGTTGTTACACAAGACATAACAGTTCAATTAGACGCTAATGGTTCAGCTTCTATAACAACTGCTGATATTGATAACGGATCTACAGATAACTGTACACTTACGTTATCACTTGATGATACTGACTTTGATTGTACTGATTTAGGTGATAATACAGTAACCTTAACCGGTACTGATGAATCTGGAAATACAACAGCTGTTACCGCAACTGTTACTGTTGAAGATAGTATTGTTCCTACAGTACTAGCTCAAGACATAACAGTTCAATTAGATGCTAATGGTTTAGCTTCGATAACAACTACTGATATTGATAATGGTTCTTCAGATAACTGTACACTTACCTTATCACTAGATATTACTGACTTTGATTGTGATGATATTGGAAATAATAACACGGTAACCTTAACAGGTACTGATGAGTCAGGAAATACCGCAACTGCAACTGCTCAAGTTACTGTTGTTGACGTAGTAAATCCTGTCTTTGAAACAACACCTGCTGATATTACAATTGAGTGTGATGAAAACAATTCTCCAGAAGATGTCGTTACTGGTGAATCTATAATCTCTGGAACTTACTCTGTATACATGGAAGATTCTTGGGGAGATGGATGGCAAGGTGACGGTATCGAAGTTAATGTAGACGGTGTTATTACATATGCAACATTATGTAACAATGGCGCAAGTATTCCTGAAGGATGTATTGATGCTCCTAACGGTACTGCCACTATAGATGTTCCTGAAGGAACTGAGTCTTTAACATGGACGCTTACAGCAGATTTATATCCTGTTGAACGTTACTATGAGATTTATTCACCTAACGGAGATCTTCTTTATGTTGGTGGTGGCGCAGCTGATACTGGTGGTATTATCGAGTTAGCTGATACCGAGCCAGTTGTAAGTGAAGGAACAGGTTTACCTACCGTTTCTGACAATTGTGATGCTGATGTTTCATTAACTTTCGAAGATACTATTAGTGATCTTAATGGTAATGCATACGTAATTACAAGGGTATGGACTGCAACTGATGATTATGAAAATTCATCAACATATACTCAAACTATAACAGTTCAAGATACGATAGCTCCTGTATTTACCTCATTCTCACCTGATGTTACGGTAGAATGTGATGATAATGAATTTATAGCTAACACTACTGCTACTGATAATTGTGACCTAGATGTTGAAATTACATATGTAGATACTGTTGTTGAAGGTGTAGGAAATAATTCTGTAGTTTCAAGATTATGGACTGCAACTGATGACAACGGAAACTCTACTAGTTATACTCAAACTATTACAGTGGTTGATACTACTGCACCTGAGTTTACTGTAGTTCCTGATTCTTACACAGTTGAATGTGATGTTGACACAACTCCATCATCATCAGACTCTGTAATACCTGGAGTATACTCTGTATATATGGAAGATTCTTGGGGAGATGGATGGCAAGGAGATGGTATCCAGGCCAATGTTGATGGTGTTATCTTTACAGCAAGCTTATGTAGTACTTTTTCATCTCCTGATGGGTGTATTACAAGTGGCGTAAATGGTACTGCTAGTATAGATGTTCCTGAAGGGACTGAGTCTCTAACATGGACACTTACAGAAGATTTATATCCTGGTGAACGTTACTATGAGATTTATGCACCTAACGGAGATCTTCTTTATGTTGGCGGTGGCTCAGCTGATACAAGCGGTGTTATTGATATAGCTGACTCTATGGAAACTTACGATGATATTGAAGCGGTTGATAACTGTGAATCAAATGTTACTATCACTTACGAGGATACTATAACTGGTGAAAATGGTAGTGAATATGTAATCACAAGATTATGGACTGCTACTGATGCAAACGAGAATTCATCTACATATACTCAGACAATTACTGTAGTTGACACAACTGCTCCTGTAATCACAGGTCCAGCTGATGTTACTGTTGAATGTGATCAGGATACTGATCCTTCAGCTACTGGTGTTGCTACTGCTGTAGATAACTGTTCTGCAGAAGTAACTGTAACATATGAAGACACACTAAGTAATGATAGTGGAATTGATTATGTAATCACTAGACTGTGGACAGCTACTGATGTTAACGAGAATTCGTCCACATTTACTCAAACAATAACAGTTCAAGATACAACAGCACCTGTTGTAGTATCTTCTGATTTAACCGTTGTTCTTGATGAAAATGGACTAGCTGCAATAACAACTGATGATGTTGATAATGGATCTTCAGATAATTGTGATGATAACTTTGAGTTAACTCTTGATATCGATTCATTTGACTGTTCAAATGTTGGTGATAATGTTGTTACTCTTACAGGAACTGATAGTTCTGGTAATAGCTCTTCAGTTACTGCTACAGTAACTGTTGTTGACGAAACATCTCCAACTGTTGTAGTACAGGATATCGCTGTGTCTCTCGACGAAAATGGTTCAGTAACTATTACTGCTACTGATCTAGACAACGGATCCTTCGATAATTGTGATATAACAATGTCAATTGATGTAGATTCGTTTGATTGTTCTAACGTTGGAAGTAACTCTGTTACATTAACAGTTATTGATGAATCAGGTAATACTTCATCTGCAAGTGCTACGGTTACAGTAGAAGATACAACAGCACCTGTTATTAACGGAAACGATGTATCGGTTAATCTTGATGCTAATGGACAAGCTTCTGTTTCTGTTGATGATATTGATAACGGATCATTTGATAATTGTGATATGACCTTATCACTAGACGTTACATCATTTGATTGTGATAATGTTGGAAACAATAACGTAGTATTAACTGCTGTTGATGCTAGTGGAAATACAACTAGTGAGACATTTACAGTCTCTGTTACAAATGACTTTGAGGATACTGATTTAGATAATATTCCAGATAATTGTGATCCATTAATAATGTTAGATCTTGATTTAGACGGAATTGACGACAACTTTGATAATTGTGTTGGAGTTTACAACCCTGATCAAGGTGATATTGACGGTGACGGTATCGGTGACGCTTGTGATTTAGTTGAGATTAATATTTCTCAGGCGGTAACACCAAACGGTGATGGTATAAATGACTTCTGGTTCATTAATAACATAGAAGCACATCCAAATAACGTAATTAGAGTTTATAACCGTTGGGGTCAACAAGTATTCTATGCGGAAGGTTATCAGAATAACTGGAATGGTGAGTATGAAGGCAACCAAGGTGCTTTACCTGATGCTGCATCTTACTATTACCAAATTGATTTAGATGGTAACGGTACACTAGATTATGATGGATGGATATATATAACTAAATAAAATTTATAATAAACTAAATAATACTTATATGAGAAAGCTTAAATATTCAGTTCTACTTGTTGCATTATTTGCACTCACTCTGAGTGTAAACGCACAGCAAGAAACTACTATTTCTAATTATTGGTCACATATGAATGTTATCAATCCTGCATATGTTGGATCTGATGGTATGACAAATTGGAAATCAACTATTAGAAGTCAATGGACGGGAATTTCAGATGCTCCTGAAACCCAGTTGTTTAGTTTCTCAACACCTGTTGGTAAGAAGGTTGGTTTAGGAATGTCAATCGTTAATGATGAGGTTTTTATCGAAAAAAACACCTATGTTGCTTTTGACTTTTCATATAGACTTGATATGAATAATGCAGAGCTTTACTTAGGCTTGAAAGCAGCTGCACAGTTTTACTCTGTTGACACAGCTAACCTACAGACATTTAATTTACTTTCTGACCCTGCGTTAGAAAGTAAGAACACCTCTTATCCAAATATGGGTCTAGGTTTTTTATATGTTCGTGATAGATTTTATTTGTCGGTATCTGCTCCAAGGATTTTAAATACAGAAAGAATTGCTGTAGACGAATCTATTGCTACCATGGCTACTGATAAACCGCATATGTATGTTTCCTCTGGTTATAGATTTGAACTAAATCCTATGTGGGACTTAACTCCATCTTTCCTTATGAGTAAAGTTGAAAATGTACCATTGTTATATGATGCAAATTTATTAATATCCTATAACGATATGTTAGATTTTGGTGTAACTTATAGAAATGCTAAAACTTTTGGAGCAACAGTTTCTATTGACGTTTCAGATTCATTAACCGTTGGTTATTCTTATGAAACTAGTTCTAGAACTTTATTGTCTACTGAATGGAATACCAGTGAATTATATATTGGATTCTCAATTCCTTTTAAAAATAAAAGAGGACAAGTTATAGAGGAAAACTAATATAGATTTATTTATACTTTTAAAAATTAGTGATCTTAATTTTATTTATAAAATATTTTTAAGATCACTAATTTTTTTTGTGGGGTTTATATCCTTGAATATATGACTTCCTGAAACAAGTACGTCGGCCCCGTTTTCAATTAATTTTTTTGCATTATCTATTGTAACACCACCATCTACTTGAATTAAGCACTTAGATCTTGCTATTTCTCTTAATTTTTTGATTTCTGAACATCTTGAATATGTGTTTTCTATAAACTTTTGTCCGCTAAATCCAGGAAAAACACCCATTAAACATATCAAATCAATTTTACTTAAATATTTTTCCAATACTTTTGTTGGTGTATCCGGATTAATTGCTACTCCGACTTTCATATTGTATTTTCTGATTTGATTTATAATTTTATCTAAATCCTCTTTACAAACCTCATAATGTATAGTTAAAATATCACTTCCTAATTCAGAAAATATTTTAACATATTTAATTGGATTTATAATCATTAAATGTACATCTAGTGTCTTTACTGCATACTTATTTATAGATTTTAGAACAGGCATTCCAAAAGATATATTTGGAACAAATACTCCGTCCATGATATCAATGTGAAACCAGTCAGCTTCACTTTCGTTTACCATATCAATATCAGACCTTAGGTTAGAGAAATCCGCTGAAAGTATTGATGGGGCAATAAGATGTTTTTCCATATGATTATATATGGCTTAAAGTTAATCAATAATAAATATTAATTTAACTTATCCTAGGTAAGTTTTTAAGATTTTACTTCTAGATGTATGCTTTAGCCTTCTTATTGCTTTTTCCTTAATTTGACGAACCCTTTCACGGGTTAAATCAAATGTCTCTCCAATCTCCTCAAGAGTCATGGGGTGGTGATTGCCTAAACCAAAGTATAGTTTAATCACATCAGCTTCTCTAGGAGTTAATGTTTCTAATGCTCTTTCAATTTCAGTTCTTAGAGATTCATGTATTAGTTCTTTATCAGGATTCGGAGATTCACCGCTTCTAAGAACGTCATATAAATTAGAATCTTCTCCTTCAACGAGTGGCGCATCCATAGAAACATGTCTCCCAGAGTTTTTCATAGATTCTTTGACATCGTTAATGGTCATATCTAATTCATTGGCAATTTCTTCTGCACTGGGAGGTCTCTCATGAGATTGCTCTAAAAAGGCATAGGTTTTATTTATTTTATTGATGGAGCCAATTTTATTTAACGGGAGTCTTACAATTCTTGATTGTTCTGCTAATGCTTGTAGTATTGACTGCCTAATCCACCAAACTGCGTAAGAAATAAATTTAAATCCTCTTGTTTCATCAAACCTTTGAGCAGCTTTTATCAAACCGAGATTACCTTCATTAATTAAGTCAGGTAGGGTTAGTCCTTGGTTTTGATATTGTTTTGCTACTGAGACAACGAAACGTAAATTAGCTTTTGTAAGCTTTTCCAGGGCTAATTGATCACCCTGTTTCACCCTTTGAGCTAATTCAACTTCCTCTTCAGCTGTAATCAGATCAACTTTACCAATTTCTTGTAAATACTTATCAAGTGATGCTGTTTCTCTGTTAGTTACCTGTTTGGTTATCTTTAATTGTCTCATAATGAATTAAATAAGAAGATTTTAATTAATAAAACCTTACAAAAATATTATTTATTTTTTATTAAATCCTTTTCTGTTGTTGTTTCTGTTAAAAGTT
>MDSV01025426.1_pt1 | contig 27682 bp, 25 predicted proteins | sample 810851 | NCBI WGS metagenome assembly MDSV01 (sample SAMN05326640, study PRJNA326480) | marine metagenome | isolation source: seawater | place: Atlantic Ocean: North East | collected 2012 | reverse complement strand
TAGTGGTGGGCGGTAAAGGACTCGAACCTATGACCCTCTCGGTGTAAACGAGATGCTCTACCAACTGAGCTAACCGCCCTAAATTTATTAGAACCGACATATACAACAAAAATTTAACAATGTAAAAAAATTACTTTATAGATTTAAGTTTTCCTTAATTAGCTGTATTATTCAATTGTAATGATAATAAAATGTGATTCTTGTCAAAAAAAATTTGCTGTTCCTGATGGAGCAATTGGACCTGCAGGAAGGCTAGTTCAATGTAGCTCTTGTGGTAACAAGTGGACAGCATATCCGGAAAAAAATCCTGTAAAAGAAGAAAAAACAATACAAAAACAAAAACCCAAAGTTAAAAAACAAAAGACTAAAAAGAGTAAAAATATTGATGTTTATTCTAGAGAATATCTACAAAAAAAACATGGAATCAAAATTATTGACCCATCAGCTTCATCTGATAGTTCTACAAAGTCAAAAAAGAAAGTAAAAAAAATAGGTTATGGTTTTTACAATTATTTAATTACATTTTCTGTCATACTTATAACTACTTTTGGTTTATTGAGTTTAACTAGAGATATTATTACTTTTAATTATCCTGGACTAGAAATTTATATTAATTACTTATTTGAGACTGTAAATAATATAAGAACTATTATTTTTGATTTAATATCAAGTTATAATTACTAGAAGTGAAATCCAATTATAAAACTGAAGAAATATTAGAAGCGATTGAGTTAATTTTATCTAAAAATATCATAAAAAAAATTTCAAAAAAAACAAATCGAAAGAAAGAAGAATTGCCTTTAGATACAGAAAAAATAATTTTAGAAGCAGAAAATTTTATAAAAAAATAAATTATTTTTCTAATTCTTTAATATTTATAAATTTTTCTGTTAAATTATTATTCTTAGATCTAATCTCGTTATAAAAATTCCATGCTAAAACAACAATTGGATTATCTTTATTTTGAATTTTATTTTTATTTAAGATTGGAATTTTAACACCGGGTATAAATTTTCCATGCTTTAATTTATTATCTTCTACTACAAAATCTAACTCCTTTGAAATCCCAAAGAAATTTAATGCTGTGGTTGCTTTGGCTGGTGAACCATAACCTATAATTTTTTTGTATTTATTTTTTAATTTCGTAAAATTTTTCCTTACATTAGATCTGATACTATAAACTTCTTCTCCAAATTTTTGATAAGTTTTAAAATTTTTAAGACCGTAATTTTCCTCTTTTTTTAGTAGAATTTTAACACTTTTCTCAACTTTTATTTTTGAATGTTTTTTTAAGTATATTCTTAATGAACCTCCATGAGTTTTGATTTCTTCTGCTCTAAATATTTTTCCTCCAAACTGATTAAAAAAGAAATTTAAAGAAGTTAAGGACCAGTAATTGTAATGCTCATGGTAAATATTGTCGAAAGTCAAATCTTTCAAAGTATTTAATAAATACTGAATCTCAATTATAATCGTCCCGTTTTTATTTAATAAGCTAAACATACATTCTGTCATTTCTTTTAATTTGTCTGAATGAGCAAAAACATTTGAAGCTAAAATTATATCGGCATTTTTTTTAATCTTTTTTAAATTTTTTTTCTCAAGAAAACCATTGAAAGTTTTAATTTTTTGTTTGTTGGCCATTTTTGCTAAATTCTTAGCTGGTTCAATTCCTAAAAGGTTTTTGAAACCACTATCTTTAAAAGGTTTCAAAGCAACTCCATCATTGCTTCCTATATCAATTATATAAGACTTTTTTTTATTTAATTTAAAATCTTTAATGTATTTTTTTGAAGCATCAACAAAGTGTTTTCTGAATGATTCAGAAGTTGACGAGGTGTATAAATAATTAGAAAAAAGTTTTTTCGGATCAACAGCTACTGAAAGTTGACAATTATGACAGTTACTACAATAATTTAATTCTAATGGATATAAGTCGCATTTGTCATTTTTTTTGTTTAGTAAATTATTAGCTAAAGGTTGATATCCTAGTGAAACAACTCTTTTTAAATTTAAATTTCCACATGATCTACATTCAAACTTATAACAGCTTAAAAGTAACTTGCGTTCATTATCGTCTACAAATACATGTTTAATGGTGTGTGTTACTCCATAGTTATCATGTTCTCTTTCTCCTCTAACCAAATTTAAAAAAGTTGTATCTTTAGTAAAAACCATAGTATGAGCTACATTAGGTTTGATTATTGAAAGCTGACCTTCGTTAACTACTTGAGTTATCTTTGGTGAATTTGGGTTTAGTAGGTCTTGGAATACTTCTATAATTTGACCTTTAGTGAATAAACATTTCTGTTCTTGTTGAGGATGATAATGATTAGCTCTGATTGTTCCTTTTTTCGAGTTTATAAGTCCAATTAAATTTATTGGTTCTGTTAATTCATGGTTACTAATTTTACCTCTCTCGTCGATAAATTCATCATGGCCATCTTTGACATGTTCAAGATCTTGTATTAAGTTTTGTTTAGACCATTTTGTAATCATTTCCTTAATACTTTGATCTAAACCATAGAGAAATTTAAAACCAGTATTTAAAATTTTTTCATTTGCTAAAGAAAAACCCAAATTTGGTATTTCATCATTAGTTTCTCTTAAGGTAATTTTTGGATTATGTTTTTTACAAATTTCTGCTACCTCTTTTACTGTTACCGTGTCTTTTGTTAAATTAAAAATCTCAGATGAGATTTCATTTTTTTCTTCCATAAATTTGAAGCATCTAGCCACATCAACTAATGGAACTAAACTTTTAATCTGCCTACCTCCTGAAAAAAGTTTTAAAACACCATTTTGAGAGGCAATTTTTGAAAAAAGATTTGGCATAATATCAATTCTCGCAGTATCGGTTGAATAACCGTAAACTGAACCAAGTCTTAAAATAATGAATTTTTTACCTGAATTTTTTAATTGATTCTCATTTGCAGCTTTGGATTCGGAGTAGGAAAGAACTGGGCTAAGTTCTTCATCTTCTTTAATATCATTTTTAACTTTACTCATTCCTTCGAAAACTACATGAGTAGAAGGAAAAATAATTTTACATTTATCGTTTATGGCATCTAAAATATTTTGAGTTCCCTCTTGTGCTACTGATTTAATTTTCTTATCTCTAAATTCGCTAGCTTCACTTTTCACTCTTGGCACCTCAGTGACACCTGCGAGATGATGAACAATATCGGCATCTTTGCAATATTTATTTATTAAGTCTTTATCAAGAATATCACCATGTATAAATTCAATATTCCAATTTCTTAATTGATTTACTCTTTCAGAGACAAATCTATTATCTATAACAGTTATTTTATCGTTCCAACTTTGGCCAGAATAAATTTTACACAACTCAGTCCCAATATATCCGAGACCTCCAGTTATAACTATGTTTTTTCTCATTTAAATAATATTTTGCAATTTACTTATATCAGATTTTATTATAACTCAATCATAATGAATATCTACGATTGTTTCATGTACTTTGATGAGGACATGTTGTTAGATTTAAGGCTTAATGTTCTTAATGATCATGTAAAAAAATTTGTTATTTCCGAAGCTACTTACACTCATAATGGAACTAAAAAAGAACTTAAGTTTGATATTAACAATTTTAAAAAATTTAAAGACAAAATTACTTACATAGTTGTAGACCAACCTCCTCCAAATTTGCTTAAAATTAAAAATTCCGACAATTCAAATAAAAAAGCAGAAAAACTAATATTAAATGGTTATGCAAGAGATAATTTCCAAAGAGAAAATTTAAGTCAAGGTTTAAAGTCTTTAAACGATAACGATTTGATAATCGTAAGTGATTTAGATGAAATCCCAAACTTATCAGCTACAAATTTAGGTGATGTTAAAGAAAAAATTATTATTTTTAATCAAAAAATGTTTTATTATAAATTTAATTTGCTTTACGAAAATTTTAATTGGTTCGGTTCTAAGGCCTGTAAGAAAAAAAATTTTATCTCTCCACAATGGTTAAGAAATATAAAATCTAAAAAATATTCAAAGTTAAGAATAGATCTGATTTTTTCTAAGAAAAAATATAGTGATATTTTTTATGTTAATGACGGAGGTTGGCATTTTACTTGCATTAGAAATGCTGAAGACCTTGAAAAAAAATTATTAAATTTTGCTCATCATTATGAATTTGAGGAAAGTGGTTTAAAAACTAGCGATATAAAAAAGTTGATAATAGAAAGAAGAGTTATGTACGATCATAAAATTGACCAAAGAGGATATAAATGGTCAGGTAAATCAATATTAAAGAAAATACCAAATAGCTCATTGCCAGATTATATTAATAAAAATTTGTCAAAATATAATAACTGGCTAGATTGATTTTCTTAATGTCGGCTAGTTTGAGTAGTTTTTTGATTGTTTCTTTTAGCTATTCGCTCTACTTCTACCCATTCAACTCTCTTAAGAGGTTTTGTTAAAGCAAGTTTTAAAACTTCATCTACATTTTTAACAGGAATAATTTCAACACTTTTTTTAATTATATCAGGAATTTCTGACAAATCTTTTTTGTTTTCAAAAGGTATAAGTGCTTTTTTAATTCCAGCCCTATGAGCAGCTAGTAATTTTTCTTTCAAACCACCAATCGGTAAAACAATACCCCTTAATGTAATTTCACCAGTCATGGCCACATTTTTATTAACTGGAATTTCTGTTAAAGCTGAAATAATAGATGTTACCATTGCTATTCCTGCTGATGGCCCATCTTTTGGTGTTGCTCCCTCAGGCACATGGATATGAAAATCCTTTTTTTCAAAAATAGGAGGTATAACTCCATATTCAAGACTTTTTGATCTAATATAAGATTTTGCTGCTTTTACTGACTCCTGCATTACCTCTCCTAATTTACCAGTAATTTGCATTTTACCTTTTCCAGGCATAATAACAGACTCAATTTTAAGTATCTCTCCGCCAGTTTCAGTCCAAGCAAGGCCTGTTACTACACCAACTCTATTTTGTTCTTCGATTTCACCGTAATTAAATTTTTCTACTCCTAGATAATCAAACAAGTCTTTTTCTTTAATCGGATTGTTTATTTTTTCTTTAGCATCAATTTTTTTAACTACCTTTCTTGCTATTTTAGAAATCTCTCTTTCAAGATTTCTTACGCCTGACTCTCTAGTGTAATTTCTAATAATTTTTCTATTAATTTTATCGTCAATGTTCCATTCATTTTTTTTCAATCCGTTATTTTCACTCTGTTTTGGAATTAAATACTTTTGAGCTATATTGATTTTTTCGTCTTCTGTGTATCCGGGTATTCTTATGACTTCCATTCTATCAAGAAGTGGTGGTAGTATATTGAGAGTATTGGCAGTTGTTATAAACATTACGTCAGATAGATCATAATCTATTTCTAAATAGTGATCGTTAAACTCTTTGTTTTGTTCAGGATCTAAAGCTTCCAGTAATGCAGAAGATGGGTCTCCCCTATAGTCATTGCCAACTTTATCTATTTCATCTAGCAAAAATAATGGGTTTTTTGTACCAGCCTTCTTCATCATCTGAATAATTTTTCCTGGCAAAGAACCTATATAGGTCCTTCGATGTCCTCTTATTTCAGCTTCGTCTCTAACACCTCCTAAGGAAATCCTTATAAATTTTCTACCAGTCGCTCTAGCAATAGATTTACCTAAAGATGTTTTTCCAACTCCTGGAGGGCCTACTAGACACAGGATTGGGCCCTTTAATTTTTGTATTCTTTTCTGAACTGCCAAAAATTCTATTATTCTTTCTTTAACTTTTTCTAATCCAAAATGGTCTTCATCTAAAATTTTTTGTGCATTTTTTAAATCTGAATTAACTAAACTTTTATTGCTCCAAGGAAGTTCTGTCATCCAATCTAAATAGTTTCGAACTACAGTTGCTTCTGCGGACATTGGGCTCATGGATTTTAATTTTTTAAGCTCAGAAAGACATTTTTCTTGAACATGTTTTGGCATTTTTGCTTTTGCTATAGCTTTTGAAAGATTTGTAATTTCATCTTTACCTTCGTCTATTTCGCCAAGCTCTTTTTGTATTGCTTTTAATTGTTCGTTTAAATAATATTCTCTTTGAGTTTTTTCCATTTGGTTTTTAACTCTTCCTCTAATTTTCTTCTCTACCGAAATAACACTTACTTCTTTTTCTACAAGCTCAAAAACTTTTTCTAATCTTTTTCTTACATCAAATATTTCAAGAATTTCTTGTTTTTCTATAATTTGTAAATTTAAGTTTGATGCAATATTATCAGCTATCTGGCTTGGATCTTTTAGTTTTTTTATAGTGGAAATAGAATCTGATAATTCTCTTTTGCTTAAAACCAAAAGTCTTTCAAATTTTTTTAGTAAACTTTGAGCATAAACATCTAAATCTTTTGTATAATTAGTGTCTTCCTGAATTTTTATTTCACAGCTAAGAAAGCTTTTTTCTTCATTTTTAATCTCATTAATTTTTACTCTTCTTTCTCCTTCAACCAGTACTTTGACTGTACCATCAGGTAATTTCAGTAACTGCAAAACTTTACTTAAACAACCATATCCATAAATATCTTTTGATTCCGGTTCGTCAATTTCAGAATTTTTTTGAGCTACTAGTACAACAGATTTGTCTGTTTTCATCACTTCTTGAAGAGCTTTTATCGACTTTTCTCTCCCAACAAATAAAGGTATCACCATCGATGGAAAGATCACTATGTCTCTCAAAGGAAGTAGAGGTTTTGTGTTTAAGCCTGACATATATAAGTTATATGTTATTTAATAGCAAAATATCAAGGAACTTATTTAAAAAACTATGCGACAGATGTTGATTGTTTTTTGCTGTATGTGATGATTGGGTCACACTCACCTTTGGCAGTTCTTTTGTCTACTGTGACTTTTTCAGCATCTTCCAGCTCAGGTAACTCAAACATGGTTTTTAATAGAATGTTTTCTAATATTGATCTGAGTCCTCTCGCTCCTGTTTTTTTCAATATTGCCTTTTTAGCAATTTCTTCAAGCGCATCTTCTTTAAAATTTAGTTCTACATTTTCAAATTCAAATAATCTTTTGTATTGTTTAATTAAAGAATTTTTTGGTTCTTTTAGAATCTTTATTAGTGAAGCTTTATCCAAGTCATTTAATGTTGCAATGATTGGCATACGACCAATAAACTCGGGTATTAGTCCATATTTAATTAAATCCTCAGGTTCCAGTAATTTCATTGTTTCTGATAGAATTTTTTCCTCATAATTTTTTACCTCGGCTCCGAATCCAATAGACGTACCTCTGCCTCTTCTTTCGATAATCTTATCCAAGCCTGCAAATGCACCACCGCAAATAAATAAAATATTAGTAGTATCGACTTGAAGAAATTCTTGTTGAGGATGTTTCCTTCCACCTTGCGGAGGAACACTGGCTATTGTGCCTTCCATGATTTTAAGAAGAGCTTGCTGAACCCCTTCTCCTGAAACATCTCTAGTGATTGATGGATTTTCTGATTTTCTACTTATTTTATCCACTTCATCAATATAAACAATTCCTCTTTGAGCTTTTTCAACATTATAATCCGCTGCTTGAAGTAATTTTAAAATTATATTTTCTACGTCTTCCCCAACATATCCTGCCTCTGTCAAAGTTGTTGCGTCGGCCATAGTGAATGGCACGTCTAAGATTCTCGCAAGTGTTTGGGCCAACAACGTTTTTCCGCAACCAGTTGGACCAACTAATAGAATATTGGATTTAGAAAGTTCTATATCTTTATTGCTCTTATTTTCATGATTTAATCTCTTATAATGATTATGAACTGCTACTGATAAAACTTCTTTAGCATGTGGCTGGCCAATAACATATTCATTTAAAACGTTGCAAATTTCTTTCGGTGTAGGAACGCCATCTTGGTGTTTAACTAAAGAGGTTTTGTTTTCCTCTTTAATAATATCCATACAAAGCTCCACACACTCATCACAAATGAAAACAGTAGGTCCAGCAATAAGTTTTCTTACTTCGTGTTGGCTTTTTCCACAAAATGAGCAGTACAGTATGTTTTTATTATTTTTATCTGACATAACGAATCAATATTGATACATTAAATCTATGTATTTTTTATATCAAGTACAAGTTGTGTGTAACGACTAGATGTTGTGCACTATTTTCTTTTTTCTACCACAGAGTCTATTAATCCAAATTTTTTGGCTTCTTCGGCAGTCATAAAATTATCTCTCTCAAGAGCTTTTGAAATTTCGTCAACAGTTTTACCAGTATGTTTTGAATAAATTTTATTAAGCCTCTCCTTTAGCATCAAAATTTCTTTTGCATGAATTTGAACATCGGTAGCTTGTCCTTGAAAACCTGCTGATGGCTGGTGAACCATAATTCTAGAGTTTGGCAAAGAAAATCTTTTTCCCTTTTGACCTGCTGCAAGTAAAAATGATCCCATTGAAGAAGCTTGACCAATACAGAGAGTAGAAACTGGTGAATTTATATATTGCATTGTATCGTATATACCAAGTCCCGCTGTAACTAGTCCGCCAGGACTATTAATGTAAAAATTAATTTCTTTTTTTGGATTTTCCGATTCCAGAAATAAAAGTTGAGCTGTAACCAATGACGCCACGCTATCATTTACTGGGCCAACTAAAAAAACTATTCTTTCTTTTAAAAGTCTAGAGTATATGTCATACGCTCTTTCCCCTTTGCTTGTTTGTTCAACAACCATGGGGATCAAAGTATTCATTTGTTCTTCAATATCGCGACTCATAGATTAGGTTTATACAACTATTGATTACTTTTTACTAATTTTTTTTGTTTTTTGTTTATTTTTTAAAGTATCTTGGGAAGATTTTTTGACCTCTTGACTCTTTAAAGTTTCATTTTTTTTAGGTTTATTAAAATCTGATATAATTTTCTCAGCCTGGTTTGATAAAATTTCTCTCGTTTCTATCTTCATTTTGCTCTTTATAGAAGAGATAATCTTATCTTCGTACAAAGCGCCTCTCAAACTTTGTAAAGCTTGTGGATTTTTTTTGTAATATTCTATAACCATTTTTTCTTGTTGGGGCATACTTTTAATTTGTTTTTGGACTTCACCTTTTATTTCTTCTTCACTAACTTTTACATTAAATTTTACCCCATATTCATTTAAAATTAAGCTTAATTTAATTCTGTTAGATGCAATTTTTTCATTATTTTTTTTATGTTTGTCTTTATCTTCTTGTTTTAGGTTTTGTGTCATATTAGAAAGTTCATGACTTACTAAACCCTCGGGTAGATCAAAACTATATATCTTCTCCAATTGATCGAGTATCTGTTGTTTGGTTATAGAATCTAGAGCTTGTTTATATTGCACTGAGATTTGTTTACTTAATAAATTTTTTAAGTCAGTTAAATTTTTTGCGCCTAAGTTTTTTGCAAAATTGTCATCTATTTTAATTTCGTCTGCTTTTTTTATATTTAAAATTTTGCATATAAATTTTGCTTTTTTATTTACTAGTTCTTTTTTAGGGTAATTAGGAGGTAATATTGCTTCAACAGTTTTGGTATCTCCTTTTTTAACACCAATTAATTGTTCGTCGAAACCTTTTAAAAAAAGATTTTGACCCAAAACTATTTGAACGTTTTTTCCATCACTTCCTTCAAACTTATTTCCTTCAACTGTAGCTTCATAATCAAAAACTATTAAATCGTTTTTAAAAGATTTTTCACCATCCTTTTTTTCAGAAAATTTTTTTTGATTTTTTGCAAGTTCAGTTATTTTCTCATCTAATATCTTTGGCTCAATTTTTATTTTATATTCTGTTGATTTAAGGCTGTCTAATGGTTTTAGTTTAAATTCCGGAAAAGAATCGACCTCCAAAGTATAGCTTAAATCTTTTCCTTCTCCAAAAGTTTTTAGATTTATCTTTGGCTGACCTGCAACTTTGATTTTTTTCTCTTTTATGGCCTTCTCAGAAGTTTCTTTCAAAACTTTATCAATCACTTCTCCATAAATAGCTTTTCCAAATTGACTCTTAATAACGTCTGGTGGAACTTTTCCGGGCCTAAAACCTTTAAGGGTTACCTCTGACTGTAGTTGAAGCAATCTCTCATCCATTTTTTTTTGGATTTCTTTTTTGTCAATAATGATTGACAAATTTGTTTTAAGACCTTTTTTTTTTTCCGAATCTATTTTCATAATTCAAATGGTGGGCAAGAAGAGACTCGAACTCTTAAGCCTTGCGGCACTAGTTCCTAAGACTAGCGCGTATACCAATTCCGCCACTTGCCCATAAAGCTTTTGAAAGTCAACTTCTTTTAACAATAAAGATTAGATATGTCTACTTAGTTCAGTCAAAATTTTCTTTATAAATAAATTTGCATGAGTTATTGCATTTAAATGAATTTGATCATGAAACCAAATATTTTCATGTTTAAATTTTTTATCATTGAGAAGCAGTTTGCTAAAATTAAGATGTTCGATGTTTTCTTTTTTACTAACAACCCTTTCAACTGAATCTGAAACATTGTAATTATAGGACGATTCAAAATGTTTTTTGTAAGGGAATGTTACTAGTATCAACTTTTTGATATTTTTTTTTTCTTTTACTTTTTCTATATATTCTTCAATAGTTTTTTCAAAATTTCTTATATCTTCTTTTGTAGGTTTTATTAGATATTTTTCAACTTCCTCAAAATAACATTTTTTTATTTCATTTTTTTTATCACTTAAAAAGTTTTTTTTTATCTTATTTAAAAATTGGTTTGTTTTATAATAAATTTTAAAGTTAATAAGCTGAAATGTTTTTAAAAATTTATTGTTATTGTTTAAGTAAATTCTAGATATCCCATAAAGTTCCGAGTAATTATACCATCCTGGACCTGAAAAATCTGTCTCAGGATTTATGGATGCAAGTTTTCCGTTTGAATAAACTTTATTTTTTTTGTATCTGCATAATTCATCTCCAATATTAACTTGGTCAATATAAGCTACAACTATATCTGGAAATATCTTAAAATCTTTTTCTAAAAGATCCAATTGTAAATTCATCAAGGTTGGGGAATAAGATGATGCTGCTGCATTAATAAAACTTAAATTGTTATCTTTTCCAAATTTTTCCAATAAAGTATATGAAAAAAAATTTGTTTTTTTGGCTCCATTTATCTGTTCGAACCATGAGTCGCCTTGAAATAATACAATGTCGCTCTCCTTTTTAAACTTATTTATTGAAGTAAATATTAAATCTAATTCTGTAGTTTTTTTAAAGTAATTTAATAAATTAATTTCTTCTCTGATATGATGAATTTTTTTTGAGTACTTTTCATGTATCTCAAGATTCTTTAAAGTCTTGAATGAGTATTTAAATTCATTTTTAAAATTTAAAAAAGTAAAAAAAAATAAAATTGAATAGAAAATAACAAAACTAACTAAACAAGATATTATAATTATTAATTTATTTTTCATTATTACTTTTTAGAGTTACATAAATATTAGATTGATTTCAATTTTTGATTATGAAATAGTTTTATATACTTAATTTCTTTACTAATGACTAATAAAAACAATATCACAAGTTTAGACTTATTTAGAGGAGTTGCAGGTTATGGGGTTGCAATAAGCCATTTTTACTATTATTTATTTAACTCAGAGAAATTTCAATTTTACTCAATATTTTTTGTAGAATTTTTTTTTGTATTAAGTGGATTTGTACTCTACCCACAATTAAAAAAAGTCTACGATGATAATCAAAATCTAAAAATATTTTATTTACGAAGATGGTTGAGAACTATACCAATTTTTATTGTAGCGCTATTATGTTACTCAATTATTTTTTCTAAATTTGATAGTGATACTTTAAAATATCTTTTTTTTATTCAAAAAATTAAGCAAGATTTTTTATCTTTGGATTACTTTTCTGTAGCTTGGTCTTTATCTATTGAAGAATTTTTTTATTTTCTTTTCCCTCTTATGTTAATTTATTTCAATAGAATTAATTTTTTAAAAATTCTTTTAATTTTTATATCTTTAGTTTATTTGCTTAAAATTTTATATCTGTATCAAGGTCAAGATGAAGAGTTTTATAGAACTGGAACATTTTTAAGGCTAGACTCAATTGCATTTGGGGTTCTTGCCAGAATATATTTCGAAAAAATTAAAAACATATATTTTAATGTCTTTTTTTTAGTTATAATTATGATAATTTTAGATAGTTACCTTTCTGATTTAAAGAGTCTTACTTCTATAGAATTATTTATTTTTGTTTTTTTATCACAAGTTTTTTCAATAAATTCGATAATAATTTTTATAAAAGGTGATAAATTTCTAGATCATTTTAAGTTAAAAAGCTTTTTTTCTCTTTTGGCTAAACAAACTTACTCGATTTACCTATTTCATTTTTCTATAATCTACTTAATTAGTATGAATCCAAGCTTTTTAAAAATAAAATTTTTAATAATAATTTATATTTGTATACTATTTATCTTGAGCAGTTTTTGTTACTACTTTTTTGAAAAAAAGATTGTTGAAAACAGACCTCAGTACAAAGTGTAAAATTAACTATTCAAAAATTCTATAAAAAAAGGGAGATACTTCGTCTTGGCTGAGATAAGTAACTACTCCTAATAAAATTATTGTGAAAAGCATTGGACCAAGCCAATATTTTTTTTTTTTTGATAAAAATTTAAAAAACTTAAAAATCATTAAAAGATGTTTTATAAAATTTGTAATAAACTAATGTATAGGCAAATAATAATAAAAAAAATAGGCTAATACAAACTGAACTGTTTCCCTTAAAAAACAACGAAGGTAAAACACTTAATAAAAAACTAAGATTAATTATGACTGATGTCAGATAATTACTCTGCTCTTTTGTTTTAAATTTTGTAATTTTTTTATAAATAAGCATGTGCAAGTGACCACTATCAGGTCTAAGAGGTGAGCGCCTGAAAATTATTTTTCGAAAAAAAGAAAAAAATACCTCAAAAAATAAATAAAATAAAAGTATACAGAAAAAGAAAGAAGAAATCTCTGGATTCAAGTTATTGGTTTTAATTACATTAAGGGCAGTTAGGGCGCCAAAAACGTATGAGCCACTATCTCCAAAAAAAATCTTAGCAAAAGGGAAGTTATAAAGTACAAAAGTAATCAATATTATAATTTGTCCACCTAAAAGATAAACCATTTCAAAATGTTGGTTTTCCAAATTAACAAAAGTTAAAATAATATTAATAATAATTAAATGGAGACCTAATAATCCGTTATAACCATCGATTAAATTTGCACCGTTAATTATAAACAACAAACAACAAAGTACGAAAAAAATTTTAAAAAAATCATTTTGCAACCATTTGTTTAAAAATATGAAATCTATTCTTTCAATATTTATAGAAAATAAAAGAATACTTGAAACTAAAACTATTATCATGACTAAAAGTCTAATATTTGGATCAATTTTAATTTTCAAATCATCTATAAAACCAAGAATAAACAAAAAGCTACAAACTACTAAATAGTCAAAAAAGAATTTCTCAAATAAAAAGAAATATAAAATAAAAAAATTAATTAGGACTATTATAGATGCAAAGCCACCACTTCTAGCTATAGGATATTCGTGAAAAGCTTGAGGTTTGCTAAAGTCATTGTCCAAGAGCGCTCCATTAAATAACTTATTTGATTTCTTTTGTATAATAAGAAACACAAAAAAACTTATTATTGCGTGAAGTGACAAAAAACTAAGTTCTGGACTATCTGATCCCATTATTTAAACCTTTGTTGTTTTTTTTAACAATAAAAATTCCTATCATTATTATAAACAAAGATACTACAGCCCTCCATGTTATAATTTCTTCCATTAAAAAATAACCAAAAAATACTCCAAAAATTGGTATTAAATATGCTACCTGTGTTTGGAAGACTAGACCGTTAACAGTTAATATTCTAAATCTTATTAACCAGGCAACTCCTGTTGCTACAATACCAAGGTATAATAAAGATATTGTAGATTCTATTGAAGGATTGGTAGCCCAAGGAGTTTCAAATATAAAAGAAAAGGGCATTAAAAAAATAATAGACCAAATAGTTGTTGAAGTTGTTACATTTTCATTTCCTTTATTTTTTATTTTTAAAGTTAATAGACCACCGATAGAATAAAATGTGGAGCCTATTATTGTTATAAACGCATAAACATAGTTTTTTTCACTTAAAACAATATCATCTAAAAATAAAAATATTACTCCTGAAAATCCAATTATTATTCCTAAAGATTTTAAAAAGGTTATTTTTTCATCTTTTGTAAAAAAATGAGCTAAAATTGATCCACTGAGTGGAGTTGTGCTCATTAGCATTGCAGCTAAATAACTATTTATTTTACTTGTTCCTATTGCAATTAAAACAAATGGTATAGCTATATTGCACAAACCTATTAAAGCATATGATCTCCAATTCTTACTAAATGCCTGAATTTTAATTCTTCTAAAATAACAAATTAAAATTAATGGAATGCATGCAAAAATTACTCTAACTAAAGCCAACGTGAATGGTTCGTAAGAATAAGTAGCAATTTTTATGTTAAAAAAAGATGAACCCCAAATTAATCCAAGTACTAATAATAGAAGGATATCGAAAGTTTTTGCTTCTCTCATTACAAGCCTAAGGTGTATTTATGTAAAAAACGCATAGCAGATAAGTAATAATAAGTTATTGAATAATTAAACTTTGTCATGTTATTACACCTAACGTATATAAAAAGGAACTAATTAATGAATTCAAAAGAAATTTTAAAGCTAATAAAAGACAAAGAAGTAGAATTTGTTGACCTAAGATTTACTGACCCTAGAGGTAAACTTCAACATCTTACTATGGATAAAGCTGTAGTGGATGGAGAGATGCTCGATGAGGGAGTGTTTTTTGATGGTTCTTCTATAGCTGGTTGGAAGGCTATAAATGAGTCTGATATGATTCTTAAGCCTGATTTGTCAAGAGCAATAATAGATCCTTTTAACTCTCACAGTACACTAAATATTTTTTGTGATATTTTGGATGCTATTAAAAAAAATCCTTATGAAAGAGATCCAAGAGGCACCGCTAAGAAAGCCGAAGCTTACTTAAAAAAATCTGGAATTGGAGACAAAGCTTTTTTTGGACCGGAACCTGAATTCTTCGTCTTTGACGATGTTAGGTTTAAAAATGATATGAACGAAACTAGTTTTGCTATTGATAGTTCTGAAGGCCCTTACAATACAGGAAAAAAATATGAAAATGGAAACATGGGACATCGTCCAGGAATTAAAGGAGGATATTTCCCTGTACCTCCAGTTGACAGCGCACAAGATATGCGAGGTGAATATTTAAAAGCCTTAAAAGATTTGGGTATTAAAGTAGAAAAGCATCATCACGAGGTTGCTCCTAGCCAACATGAACTAGGTATGTATTTCGGTACACTTACTAATCAAGCAGACAATGTTCAACTCTATAAATATGCAGTTCAGATGGTTTCACATTCTTTTGGAAAAACTGCAACATTTATGCCTAAGCCTGTAAAAGGAGATAACGGGTCAGGGATGCATTGTCATCAATCAGTTTGGAAAGGAAACACACCTGTGTTTATGGGTGATAAATATGCTGGTTTATCACAAGAGGCATTATATTATATCGGCGGTATTTTAAAACATGCAAAAGCTATTAATGCTTTTTCAAACGCTACAACAAATAGTTATAAAAGATTAATACCTGGTTTTGAGGCACCAGTTCTATTAGCTTATTCCGCAAGAAATAGATCTGCCTCATGTAGAATACCAGTAACTATGAGTAAAAAAGCTGCACGTTGTGAAGTTAGATTTCCGGATGCTGCAGGAAACCCTTACTTGACTTTTGCATCAATGTTAATGGCTGGAATTGACGGAATTAAAAATAAAATTGATCCAGGTAAATCATTAGATAAAGACTTATACGCTTTGTCAGAAAGTGAAGTAAAAAAAATTCCTACAGTTTGTGGTTCATTAAGAGAAGCAATGGAAAATTTAGATAAAGACAGAAAATTTTTAACTCAAGGTGGAGTTTTCACTGATGATCAGATAGATGCTTACATTTCTTTAAAGTTTGAAGAGATTTACAAATTTGAACATACACCTCATCCTATTGAGTTTGAAATGTATTACAGTGGTTAGTAACTAATTACTTTTTAAGAATTCTTTTATCAGCAATTTTGTTTTTATTAACACCTTCTTTTATAGTATACTCTAAAGTACCGTTAGCACCTTTCTCGACTGCTTTTATTTTATCCTTAAATAGTTTTTTTTCCTTTTCAATTTGCTGTTTTTCTCTAGCAAATTTTTCTAAATGTTTTGTGTCTCTCATGAATCAATTATATATTAAAAGACTCTCCACATCCACATCGTTCTGTCTCATTTGGGTTTTTAAAAACAAATTGTGAGGAAAATTGCTCTTTTTTGTAATCCATTTCTGTTCCTAGTAAATACATGATTGCCTTAGGATCAATTAAAACTTTAACACCTTTATCTTCAATTACTTCTTCATCAGGCCTAATGTCGCTAGCATATTCCATCATGTAAGAGAGTCCAGCACACCCTCCTGATTTAACTCCAACGCGGACCCCTATGGTTTTCTTATCTGCACGAGACATAATTTCTTTTATCCTGTCTGCAGCACTATCTGTAAGTTTAATTGCGTTTTCACTCATAAATTTAATTCCAATCTAGCTGCCTCTGACATTTTCGACTTATCCCAAGGCGGATCCCAAACAAGATTTAACTTTACGTCTGACACCCCTTTTACCTTTAATATATATTCTTTCACTTGCTTTGGCAAACTGTCAGCTACCGGACAATTTGGTGTAGTAAGCGTCATATCAATATTTACAATATTTTTCTTATCTATTTCTATCTTGTAGATTAAACCTAATTCATAAATATTTACTGGAATTTCGGGATCGTAGATTTTTTTTATTTCTTTAATTATTTTATCTTCCAAGTTATTCATAAACTTACTTTTCTGTATTTACTGTTTTCTTACTATCTTCAGCAGCATGTAAAAAGGTATGCCACGCTAAAGTAGCACATTTTACTCTCATTGGAAAACGTTTGACACCAGAAAGTGACATCATGGTAGTATTTTCATTTTCACTAAGACTATTAATACTTATTTTTGATCCTTCTTTAAGCATATTAAGAAAATGTTCCAATATTTTCTTTGCTACATTAAATTCTTTCCCTTTAATCACTTCCGTCATAATAGATGCAGATGCAATCGATATAGCACATCCTTCTCCTTCAAAAGAGATATCCTCTACTTTCTTTTCTTTGTCTAGTTTTGCATAAACATGAACTTTGTCACCACAAAGAGGATTATGACCCTTTGCGTCCTTGTTAAAATCCTTACATTTGTTTTTATTTCTAGGATTTTTTCCATGATCTAAAACAATCTCTTGATATAATTCTTTAATATCCATCTAAGTATTAAATATCTTGTTACACTTCTTTATCGCATCACTTAGAACGTCAATGTCATCTTTGGTATTATAGATGCCCAATGATGCTCTTGCAGAAGCGGATATACCCATTTTTTCATGTAAAATTTGACAACAGTGGTGACCAGCTCTTATAGCCACTCCGTCTTCATCAAGAATAGTTGCAATATCATGTGGATGAATGCCTTTGATAGTAAAAGATATTATAGAACCTCTGTTTTTAGGATTACCAATTATATTTACTGAATTATTTTTTCTAATCTCTTCAAGTCCATATTCTAGAATTTCTTTTTCATGTTCCATAATATTCTTTATTCCAATATCGTTTATAAATTTTATAGACTCGGAGAATCCGACAACTTCTGCGGTTTGTAATGTCCCTGCTTCAAATTTTGTAGGACTTCCTGGAAATGTAATATTATCTTTTTTAACCTCTTCTATCATTCCTCCACCGCCTTGGTATGGGGGTAGAACATCTAGCCATTTTTTTTTAGCGTATAAAACTCCTACTCCTGTAGGCCCATACATTTTATGACAAGAAATAGCATAAAAATCACAGCCAAGTTCTTGCATGTCAATTTTTAAATGTGGTGCACCTTGGCAACCGTCTACAAGGACTGGAATTTTTTTCTCTCTAGCTAGATCAACAATTTTCTTTACCGGCATAATGAATCCTGTGACATTAGATAGATGTGTAATTGAAATAATTTTTGTTTTATTTGTAATTAATTTTTTTATTTCATCGATATCTACCTCACCTTTATCATTAGATTTTGCGAACTTTATAACTGCTCCTTTTTTTTTTCTCAAAAAGTGCCAAGGAACGTAATTAGCGTGATGTTCTAGTTCTGTTATTAAAATTTCATCACCAGAATTTATAAATTTATCACCGTATGTTGAAGCTACAAGATTAATGGCTTCAGTGGCATTTTTCGTAAATATTATTTCTTCCCTCGATTTTGCGTTAATATATTCTCTCATTAAATCCCTTGTTTCTTCGAATCTGTTAGTTGCAGTAACAGCTAAAGAATGAACGCTTCTTCCGATATTCGAAAATTCTTTAGAATAAAATTTGGAAAGTCTGTCTATAACGCTTTTTGGTTTTTGTGATGAATTGGCATTGTCAAGATAGATTAAAGGTTTTCCATTAATCTTGTTTTTAAAAATAGGAAATTGTGTTTTTATAGTATTAATATCCATGAATTTGAAATTCTAATTTATTTTCTACAAATTTTTTGATAGCTGGGCTTTTAATTTCATTTATTATTTCATTTAGAAAACCATTAATTAAAAGTTGTACCGCTTCTTTCTTGTTTAAGCCTCTAGTCATTAGGTAATGTACTGAATTTTCATCAACATTACCTGAAGTAGAACCGTGAGAACATTTTACATCATCAGCATAAATTTCAAGCTCGGGCTTGGAGTCAAACTCAGAGTTTTCACTTGTTAATAATGCTTTGCTTAATTGATAAGCGTTCGTTTTTTGGGCTATATCTTTTACATAAATTTTTCCTTGATAAACGCCTTTTGCATTTGTTCCCAAAACATTTTTTACTTTTTGAAAACTTTTACACTCAGGCACCAAATGGTTTATTCTTGTTTTAATTTCTTGATGATCTGATTCATCGAGATATAGAGCAGATTTAATATTACATTCAGAATTTTTACCTGTAAGATTTACTTTAATATCTTGTTTATTAAATTTAAGACCTGATGAAAAAATAAAATTCAAATATTGAGAATTTGACTTAAGTTCGTTTTTAGAAAATTTATAGAAATATCCATCACTTTTACCAGCTTGAATTGATATATTTTTTAGTACTGAGTTTTCTTTAAGTAAAATATTTTCATAGTTGTTATTAATAAATTTATTCTTTGATTTGTTTATCGTGTAATCAATAGTGTGTAATTCTGAATTATCGTTAAGGATAATTTTGTTTTTATTATTAAGAATTTTATTTGAAAGGTCATTACTAAATAAATTATAAATAACAAGAACTTTCTCAAATTTATAATTTTTTTCTATCTCTAGAAAAAAACCGTTATTTGATAATGCGTGATTTAAACAAACAAGAGAGTTGTCACTTTTTTCTTCAGAAAAATTTTCTTCATTATAATTTGAAATTTTAATTTTTTTTTTATCTTCAAATTTAAAATCACTTCTTATTAATCTACCGTTAATTAAAAGAATAAAATTGTGATCAAAGTCTTTTATAAGTTTAAAGTTTTTTTCTTCAGGAAATATATTGTTAATACTAATTTTTTTAAAATTTTTAGAGACAATTTCATTTAAATCTGAAAATTTCCAATCTTCACTTCTTTTTGTGGGAAAGCCATTCTTATTAAAAAATTCTAAATTTTTGAACCTAAATTTTTCTTCTTCTTTATTAATTAGGTTAATTTTTTTAATTTCTTTTTGGCTTATTTTAAAATTTTCAAGCATTTAAACAATTTTTTTATAACCTTTTTTTTCTAATTCTAAAGCGAGATCGCTTGAACCTGATTTGATTATTTTTCCTTCGGATAGAACATGAACATAATCAGGTTTTATATAATCAAGAAGTCTTTGATAATGAGTTATAACTAAAAATGATTTATCCTTGCTTCTTGATGAATTCACTCCATCTGAAATAATTTTTAAAGCATCAATATCTAAACCTGAGTCAGTTTCGTCTAATATTATTAAACTTGGATCTAAAATTTTCATTTGAAGTATCTCGTTTTTTTTCTTTTCACCTCCAGAAAAACCTACGTTGAGCTGTCTAGAAAGAATTTTTTCATCAATACCAAGCTCGTTTGCTTTTTCTTTAACGAGTTTTATAAAAGTTAGAGTGTCAATTTCTCGCTCTCCTTTTGCTTTTCTAATAGTATTCAAGGAAGTTTTGAGAAAGTTATTTGTGTTTACTCCTGGAATTTCTAAAGGATATTGAAATGCTAAAAATATTCCTTTTTGTGCTCTTTTCTCTACAGGAATATTTTTTAAATTTTCACCCATGTATTTAACTTCCCCTGAAACTTGATAGCCGTTTTTTCCTGATAAAATATTAGCTAAAGTGCTTTTTCCTGATCCATTAGGACCCATAATTGCATGAACTTCACCAGGGTTTATTTTTAAATTCAAACCCTTGATAATTTCCCTTTTGTTTATAGATGCTTTTAAGTTATTAATCTCTAACATTACCCCACGCTTCCTTCTAAGCTAATCCCTACTAATTTTTGAGCCTCCACAGCAAACTCCATAGGTAATTGTTGAAGAACTTCCTTACAAAATCCATTAACTATCAAACTAACTGCTTCTTCCTGATTTAATCCTCTTTGATTACAATAATATAATTGCTCTTCGTTAATTTTAGATGTGGTTGCCTCATGCTCGATTGTAGAAGAGGAATTTTTATTTTTTATGTATGGGACTGTATGAGCTCCACATTTATTTCCCATAAGTAAAGAGTCACATTGAGTATAATTTCTTGAATTTAAAGCTCTTTTTGAAATATCAACTAAACCTCTATAAGTATTATCGGCTTTTCCTGCAGATATGCCTTTAGAAATAATTTTGCTTTTTGTATTTTTTCCCAAATGAATCATTTTAGTTCCTGTGTCAGCTTTTTGATGATTGTTTGTAATTGCTATTGAATAAAACTCTCCCACAGAGTTATCTCCTTGCAAGATACAACTTGGATATTTCCATGTAATTGCAGATCCTGTTTCTACTTGAGTCCAAGAAATTTTTGAATTTTTTCCTCTACAAGCTCCTCTCTTTGTTACAAAATTATAAATACCGCCAACACCATCCTTGTCTCCTGGATACCAATTTTGTACTGTGGAATATTTTATTTCAGCATCATCTAAAGCTATTAATTCAACGTTTGCTGCATGTAATTGGTTTTCATCCCGCATTGGTGCCGTACAACCTTCTAAGTAACTTACATAACTCCCTTTGTCAGCGATTATTAAAGTTCTTTCGAACTGACCAGTTTCTGATGCGTTGATTCTAAAATAAGTAGAAAGTTCCATTGGGCATTTAATATTTGGAGGAATATAAACAAAAGATCCATCCGTAAATACAGCTGAGTTTAAGGTTGCAAAATAGTGATCTGTAACTGGAATAACTGAGCCTAAATATTTTTTTACCAACTGAGGGTGTTCCCTTATAGCTTCAGACATAGAACAAAAAATAATTCCCTTTTTGGTTAATTCTTCTTTATATGTAGTAGCGACTGAAACTGAGTCAAAAACTGCATCAACTGCAACACCACTTAATTTTTTTTGTTCATCAAGCGGAATTCCAAGTTTTTTGTAAGTTTCAATAAGTTTTGGATCTACCTCGTCTAAACTTTTAGGTTTATCAGATGCACTTTTAGGAGCTGAATAATAATAGAGATTTTGATAATCAATCTTGGGGTACTTAGGTTTTTGCCAATTTGGTTCTTTTATTTTTTGTAGTCTTTTAAATGCTTTCAATCTCCAATCCAACATCCATTTTGGTTCTTTTTTAATTTTTGAAATAAATTTAATAGAACTTTCACTTAAACCTTTTGGTGCTTTAATATTTTCTACCTCGGTTGTAAAACCATATTTATATTCTTGATTTGTATCAATTTTTTGATTTTTCATTTAATTTTTATCCAATTTTCTTTGTATAACTAAATCATTTAAACTAACGTTTTCAAAAAATTCATTAATATGTTTTTCTAAATCATCCCAAAGATGATGAGTTATACATTTGACAGTTTTTCCATTACAACTTTTTTTTGACTCTCTTTTACAGTTTAAAGTTTTGACCTGTTCATCTACGGCGAAAATTATATTAGAAACAGTGATATCTTTTGGGCTTTTTTCTAAAATGTATCCTCCAGAAGACCCTCTAATACTTTTTACTAATTTTTCATTTTTTAATTTAGAAAATAGCTGTTCTAAGTATGACAAAGAAATATTTTGTCTTAAAGAAATGTCATTAAGACTCACAGGTTTAGTGTCCTGATTTGACGCCAAATCTGCCATTGCCATTACAGCATATCTTCCGCGAGTTGTAAGTTTCATAAATTAATGAAGTAATACAACAATAATTTGTTTATTCCTACTTAAATACTCGGATTTAAAAAAAATAATTGCCACGCCTAAAACATGATATAAATCTATTTTTTTTTTGATATTAGTTATCATTAACAATGATTAAACCAAAAAGCGTAGAAATATTTATTCCTGGACCAGCTGGTAGACTTGAAGCCAAGTATTATAAAAATCCAAAATTTGGATCTCCGGTGGCAATAGTCTTACAGCCTCATCCTCAATATGGTGGAAGCATGAACAATAAAATTGTTCAGTTAACTTATAATATTTTCTTGAATAATGGATTTTCTGTAATCAAAATCAACTTCAGAGGTGTAGGAAAAAGTGACGGAGTTTTCGATAATGGACAAGGCGAGCTTTCCGATGCAGCAGCTGCGCTAGATTGGATTGAAAGAGAAAATTTAGATTACAGTCAGTGTTGGGTTTCTGGTTTTTCTTTCGGTGCTTTAATTTGTATGCAGTTAATTATGAGAAGACCTGAAGTTAATAATTTTATAGCAATATCTCCTCAACCTAATGTTTATGATTTTTCTTTTCTTGCACCATGTCCAACTTCGGGGCAGGTCATTTATAGTGACAGCGATGAATTAGTTACTAAAGAAAGTATAGAAGAGTTACAAAAAAGAATTGAAAGTCAAAAAGGAATTGAAGTGATTTTTTCTCAAATTAAAAATGCAAATCATTTTTTCAAAGAGAAAGAGAAAGATTTAAAATTCGAGATTGAAAAATACATTAAAGAAAAGACAGCTCTTATTTAAATTGAATGATTTCTCCACCAGTGGATGGTTTTTTGCATCCTGTTGTTTCTGGAAAAGATATTGGAAGCTTAAGAATTGATCTTAAGGCAAGAAAACCAAATGCTTGTGACTCTACAAAATCTCCATCGATTCCATAATCATCAATAGGTTGAATAACAATATTTTTTAAAGTATTTTTTTTAATCTTTTCAATTAAAACGTGATTTTTTCTTCCTCCTCCACAAACTAGAACTTTCCAAAGTTTTTTGTTAACATTTGATAAAAGAGAAAACAAAGCTGAGCCGATAATTCTTGCGGTGAAATCTGTCAGAGTCGTAGTTCCATCTTCAAGTGAAAGACCTCTAGCAAAAGATACGTCAAAATCATTTACGTCAAAAGACAAACTTTTTTGATTTGGTCTGTTAGCAAACAATTCTTGTGCTTGCTCAAAGATAATATCGTTTCTAGTACCCTTGGCTGCTAGAAGTCCATCTCTATCAAAATTCAACTCTGAATTTTTTCTCACCCAAGAGTCAATTAAACAATTTCCAGGCCCTATGTCTCTACTTGTAAAACTATAAGTTCCTGATGGTTCTCCTACGATAGTTATATTTGATATCCCGCCTATATTTAAAATACATGTCGGTAAATCTAATTTATATTGAGTTGCAAGTAATTGGTGAAATATTGGGGTTAGAGGAGCGCCTTCTCCTCCGTTTTTAATATCATTCTGTCTAAAATTATAAACAACCTTTTTTTTTGTTAGTTGCGATAATAGTTTTCCATCACCTAATTGTCTTGAAATTTTCTCCTGTGAATTATGGTAAATAGTTTGCCCGTGAAATCCTATGACATCTGCTTTTTGGTGTTTATCAATCTCTTTGATTACTTTCGCATGAAACAAGGTTATTTGTCTCTCTAAATCAATTAACTCTTTAGCAAATTTTTTTAGATCAACCAAATTATGAATTTTCTCCTTCAAATTATGAATGTTTTGATAAATTTGCTTATCGTATTGAAAATACTTGTCCTTAATAGCTTTATATTTGGTGTCTCCATCAGATTGAATGACTGAAGCATCAACTCCGTCTCCTGAAGTTCCACTCATTAAACCCAAAGATGTGTATTCTTTAGTCATATTTATATTTATTTATAATAATTTTTGTATAATAGTAGTTTTAACACATAAAGTTGTATGAAAAATGCCTTTTTAGAAGATTTAAATTCAAGAGGATTTGTCAGTCAATGTACGGACAACGAGAAACTGGACAAGATTCTGTCTAATAAATCAATAAAAGCTTATATTGGATTTGATTGCACAGCAACAAGTCTTCACGTTGGAAGCCTGCTTCAAATTATGATTTTACGTTTATTGCAAAAATATGGACATCAGCCAATAGTTTTGCTCGGAGGAGGAACTACATTAATAGGTGATCCGTCTGGTAAAGACACAACAAGAAAAATTCTTAACCACAAAGATATTAAAAAAAATATTTTAAGTATTAAAAAAATTTTTCTTAAGCTACTCAGCTCAAAAAATAAAAAAACTAAACCTATTTTTGTAGATAACTACAATTGGCTTGGAAAACTTAAGTACATAGATTTTTTGAGAGATATAGGAAAACATTTCACGTTAAATAAAATGTTAACTTTTGATAGTGTCAAACTGAGATTAGAAAGAGAACAATCTTTAAGCTATATGGAGTTTAACTATATGATCTTGCAAGCTTATGATTTTTATCAATTATTTAAAAAACATGGTTGTATTTTACAAATGGGTGGTTCTGATCAGTGGGGAAATATCGTAAATGGTGTTGAGTTAATTAGAAGAAAATTAAATAAAGAAGCTTTTGGCTTAACAACACCTCTTATAACATTATCTTCAGGTGCAAAAATGGGAAAAACAGAAAAAGGCGCTGTTTGGTTGGACAAAAATTTATTTTCACCATACGATTACTGGCAGTTTTGGAGAAATACTGATGATAAAGATGTTGAAAGATTCCTAAAATATTTTACAGATTTAGAAGTAAGTTTTATTGACCAAGTAATGAAAAATGGTGAAAATATAAATAAGAAAAAAATATTATTAGCAAATGAAGCAACAAAAATAATACATGGAGAGAAAGCCGCTAAGGAGTCTGAGAAAACAGCAGAAGAAACTTTTAAAACAGGTGGTACGAGTAAAAACTTGCCAGAGATTAACATTCCTAAATCTAAATTGGAAAACGGTATTAATATTTTAGATTTATTATATCTAAATAAAGTAACCGATTCAAAAAGTGAAGCTCGAAGAGCTATTCAAGGTAAAGGTATTAGAGTTAATGATGAAATTATTTTAGACGATAAAATATTGATTTCAAAACAAAGCTTTAAAGATAAAAAATATATTAAAATTTCTTATGGAAAAAAGAAACATTATATTATCAAGGCTGACTAGTTATTTTTTTTCCTTTTTTCTAAAGCTCTGGTTATAAATCTAGGCGTTAAAGTTTTGATAGGATTGACAGTAGTCTTGATTTCTCCAGGTAAGCCCTTCATTTTAAAACTAACTCCAAAAATACCTTCTCCAACCTCTTTCCCAATTAAAATTTCTCCCAAAACTGGGATTTTAGATATGAGTTTATTTAATTCTTTTGCCGGCACCATTGTTCCTCTTAAGCTTGTTAATTTTGTATCTCTTTCAATATAACCTTCCATCAAAATAGAAATACTTGGTCCTACAGCATATATTTCGGTAATTCTTTTTACCTTTTGATCATCTGAGAATTTAATTTCTAGTTTGTCAAAACTTATACCGCTCCCCGACAAAAGATCAGCTATACCCCCCAAGTCTGCCAAAGATAATAGCTTAGCAAAAGCCGGCGCATTAATAACTTGAAAATCCTCAATAACAAGATTTGATGAACTATTCACATCATCAAATACTGAACTGAACAATAAATTACCTCCCTCAATTCCTTTGAAAAAATTAAAATCTGCTAAGATAGGTTTTGGATAATCGGAGTATATCTCTAAGATTTTCTGTTTAGAATTGATTGCTTTTTTTAGTGAAATATCAAGATAACGTTTATCCGAAAACTCACTTTTAGATGAAATTTTAGTGAATTTACCATTTTCTATTTTTCCAATTAAGTTAAAATTATTTAGGGGGATAGAAAGTTTAGTGGAAATTTCTTTAAAGTTTATCTCTATATCTTTGGTAAAATTTTCTAAATTAATCTTTTTCTCATCACTTGAGATTTGTTCAATTAGATTAGTCGCGTCATATCTGTCTCCTCTTATTTTAATTTTTTTTCCGTATATAATTTCAAAGTCGTTATTTTTTATATTATCTATGAAAGTTTGAATTTTTATACGATCAAATCTTCTCATTTTTTTGTTTTCGATTATTAAGTTTTCAAATTGAATTATATTTTTTCCCTCTGTAAATTTTAAGCTTTTTATATCAATTTTATTTTTTGAAAAATAAATCTCCGATTGAATATTTGCTGAGTCAGTAATATTTTTTTTGTAATTTATTGCTTTAATATTAATCTTCTCGCCTAAATCAAAATTGAGAATTAAACTTGATTTTTTCTCACTAAAGTAACTTTTTAAATCAAAATTTTCATAATTATTTTTTTTATTAATTAAATATTTTCCATTTGAATTAAAATTATTCTTTTTATTTTTTTTAAGTTTTAACTGAACCTTGCTATCTTTAAAATTTAAGGTCTTAATTTCCTTTTGAAATAAATTATTTTTTTTATTTTGATCAAATTTTAATTCAAGGCTATTTATTGTTCCTGAAAGATTGTATGAATAATCTGTTATTTCTAAAGACTCACTTAATTTCAAACTAAAATTATTTGTAAAATTTCCTGTTATTTCAGTTTGATTTTTTTGAAAATCAAATTTTATAAATTTATTTAAAATTTTTTGAATTTTTTCCTTATCTGAATTTAGAACTACATTTATTGATCCAGAGATTTTTATTTCTTTTTCTCTTTTAATATCAATAGAGCCATTTTTAATTGGGATTTCTAAAAAATTGGAATTAATCGAATTTATCAATACTAAATCAGGATCAACAATAAAATTAAAGCTTGTATCTTTAATTTGGTACTTCTTTGAAAATCTTATCTTAGTTTTTTTCAAAACTCCTTTTACCTTATAATTAACTATTTCAAAATTCTCACCAAAATCTAAATCTATTACCCCTTTTATTGATCCTTTAGATAAATTATTTAATACAAAGCTTTTAAAGTTTGACGGTTTAATTCCTAAAATTAATTTTTGAATTTTAGATATTTCCAGCTCTTTAGAAGAAAAAATAATTTTTTCCGTTTTAGGCTTTGTTTTTAAAAAAGACATTAAATTAAGATATATTTTTAAATCAGATATAGGCAAATAAATATTGCTAAAAGAAATATTTGGAGACTCTGTCGATAAAAATAAATTT
>MDSV01207831.1_pt1 | contig 27705 bp, 31 predicted proteins | sample 810851 | NCBI WGS metagenome assembly MDSV01 (sample SAMN05326640, study PRJNA326480) | marine metagenome | isolation source: seawater | place: Atlantic Ocean: North East | collected 2012 | reverse complement strand
CAATACTATCTTTACAAGTAATGCCTTATCTCAAGAAATTACGATTAAACTTCATCACTTTCTAGGCACTAATTCCACTACTCACAAATTGTTAATTATCCCTTGGGCTGACAAAATAGAAAAAGAATCTAGCGGAAGAATAAAAATAAAAATATTTCCCTCTATGCAACTTGGTGGAAAGCCACAACAACTTATTGACCAAGTGAGAGAGGGGTTTGTTGAAGCTGTTTGGACTCTCCCAGGTTATACTCCTGGGCGATTTCCAATTGTTAGCGTATTTGAGTTGCCTTTCATGATTTCTTCTGCAGAGGCTACTTCTTTAGCTCTTCACGAGTTTTCTAAGAAATATTTAAAAGAAGAATTTAAAGATATACATCCAATCTTATTTCATGTTCATGCGAGAGGAGTATTCCACTCCAGAAAACCTATTAAATCAATTAGTGATTTTAAAGGTTTATCAATTCGAGCCCCAACAAAGCCAATAGGAGATGCTATAAATGCTCTTGGAGCGATACCTATATTTATGCCAGTTCCACAAGTTCCAGAAGCTCTTTCAAGAGGAGTTATTGATGGCGCTGTTATTCCTTGGGAGATTTCCCTACCTCTGAAAGTGCATGAATTAACTAGTTACCACAGTGAAATAAAGGGCAAGAGAGGATTATATTCGGCAGTATTTCTTTTAGCCATGCATAAACCTACTTACGAAAAGTTACCTAAGGAATTAAAGGAAATTATTGATAAAAACTCTGGTATGGAACTAGCAAAAAAAGCTGGAATTTTGTGGGATAATGCAGAAAAAGGCGGAAGAGATGCAGCAAAATCTTCAAAAAATAAAATTATTTTTTTTGATAGAGAAACTACTAATGAGATTGAAAGAATAACACATTTAGTTTCTAGAAATTGGATAACCGATATGAGAAACAAAAAATTTAAAGGTCAAGACATTTATGATGAAGCAGTTAGATTAATAAAAAAGCATTCTGACAATGATTGATTTTTTTTAAAAATGAATTGCCTAATGCAAAAAAATGAAAAGATAGACACTATCAGCGAAGTCATGGCCTTTATAGGAGGAATAATTCTTTTTTTTATCGTGGCAATTACAACTACAAATATTTTTGGAAGAAAAGTTGGCAGCCCATTGGCAGGGGATATTGAAACTGTTGAACTATTAATCTCAATATCCATTTTCTTCTTTCTTCCTTACTGCCAGACTTCTAAAAGCAACCTGAATATAACTATTTTTAGCAATTTTCTCCCTAAAAAAATCCAATATACTCTCGATATGATAGGCATTCTTTTTTATCTTTTAATTGCTGTTTTGCTATGTTGGAGAATGACTTTAGGAGGTATAGATTTATTTAATTTTAATGATTATACAATGGTACTTAAAATACCAAAATATTATGTCTTTTTTCCTATTATTTTTTCTTTAATAATTCTATGTATTGTATGTCTAAATGATTTTTTAAAGATACTGCACAGCTTCAATGATAAATGAACCACTCATAGGACTTCTTTTTCTTGCCTTGCTATTAATCCTTATTTTACTAAGATTTCCAATTGCAATAGCATTAATTTTTTGTGGTATTATTGGAACTGCTTCAATATCAGATTTTAAACCCGTGCTAAGTCAATTTAAAACTATGGCTTTCTTTAGGTTTTCAAGCTACGAGCTCTCTGTCATTCCACTATTCATACTAATGGGTCAATTTGCTCAAAAAGCAGAATTTTCTGTGATGTTGTTCAAAACATTTGATATTTGGTTTGGGCATAAAAAAGGCGGACTAGCAATAGCTTCAATAGCTTCTTGTGCAGGGTTTGGAGCAATAAGCGGCTCTTCTATAGCAACTGCATCTGCCATGTCACAAATTGCTTTGCCTGAAATGAGGAAAAGAGGATATTCCAACTCACTATCGTCAGGATCCCTGGCTGCAGGTGGAACATTGGGAATTTTAATTCCACCATCAGTAGTTTTAGTAATTTATGCTATTATTGCTGAACAAAATATCAGCCATATGTTTACAGCGGCATTAATTCCAGGGCTACTTGCTGTAATTGGGTATATAGTTACAATTATAATATATGTAAAGATATATCCAGAAACAGCGGTTACTAATAAAAAAAAATCTACCAGTGAAAAAATACATTCGTTATTATTTATTTCCCCAATATTAATTATTTTTTTAATCACCATGGGAGGAATTTACTCAGGTTTCTTTACTCCAACTGAAGCTGCATCTTTTGGTACAGCTCTAACTTTTTTACTAGCTATAAAAAATAAAAAAATGAGTATTTCTGATTTCAAAAAATGCTTACTGGAAACAGCAAAAATAACTGGTATGATTTTTTTAATTCTTTTTGGAACCGACATATTTAATTCTTTTTTGGGAAGAAGTATGCTCCCTCAAGAGTTAGGTTTTTTTATATCCGATCTCTCATTATCACCGTTTATAATACTTTCAACCATTCTTCTGATATACCTTGTCTTAGGTTTATTTCTGGAGAGTTTATCTATGATTATGTTAACGATTCCAATCTTTTTTCCTTTAGTTCTTAATCTAGATTTTGGAATGAACCAAACTGAAACAGCTATTTGGTTTGGCATACTTATATTAATTATAGTTGAATTAGGTTTGATAAGCCCACCATTCGGACTTAACCTGTTTGTTATAAATAATATAGCTAAAAATATTAAAATTTCAGAAATTTATAAAGGGGTAATACCATTTATAATTTCTGACATAATAAGAATAATTTTACTAATATGTTTTCCCTCAATCGCATTAATTTTTTATAAATTTATTTTATGAACCTTACCTTAGCGGGTTCTCATCACTCATATAAATATAAACCTCAGAAAACTTTCCTTCTTCTATAAAAAATAAATTTATGTTTGTTGCTCTTTCCTCACCACCATCATGTCTTAACCTTAGAGCATTAAATTGAACAGCAATAGATTGGTTCTCAACATCAATTATCGGCTTAAAATCTCCATGCCAAATTAAGTCAAACGCAGGTAAAAAATCTGTAAACATTCTTTTTATATCTCTATCTCTGCCAAGATGGGTCAAATTGTCAGTCTGAATTGTCAACGAAGCATTTTCCGAAAAACAATCTAACAAATTGTCTAAATTTTTTAAATCCACATTTCCAAAATACGATTGCGTTACAATATCATATAATTCTTTTTCATTTAATTTAGTCATACTGATTTCCTAAGCTTTTTTCGATTTATTTGGTGCGGGTGAAGGGAATCGAACCCCCACTCCCCAAAGGGAACCAGATTTTGAGTCTGGCGCGTCTACCAGTTCCGCCACACCCGCATAACTGCTATCATAGCCTTGGTTTTGAATAGATGAAAGATACTATTGCATCCTTGATGACACAAAAAAGACCTGGTATGAAATTGTTATGATAAAAAACCTGTATGATTGGACATTAAGAATGACTGGCCACAAAATGTCTGTGCCATTCTTGTGTATAGTATCATTCTGCGAAAGCATATTTTTCCCAATCCCACCTGATGTAATGCTAATCCCGATGATTCTTGTAAAAAGATCCAGGGCATGGATTTATGCCGCACTAACTACAGCATTTAGCTCTCTTGGTGGAATAATAGGCTATATAATTGGCTCCTTTTTTTATGAGATTATAGGCTCGTTTATAATTCCAGAAAATGGACTAAATCAATTTAATGAATACTTTATTGAATACGGACTTTTAATCATTCTGGCCTCTGGATTCCTCCCAATTATCCCTTTTAAGGTATTCACAGTAGCTTCAGGATTTTTTGGAATTCCGATTCCTATCTTTATATTTGGAACAGTCATTTCAAGAGGTTTAAGGTATTTTTTAATAGCTTACTTATTATGGAAATTTGGAATAACAGTAAAAAAATTCATAGAAACAAATTTGAATTTATTAGCTATTTTATTTATCATAATTGTTGTAATTATATTTATTATGTTAAGATTGTTTTAATGAGAATAAAAATTAATTTATTAAGTGCTTTTTTATTTACTTTCTCTTCTTTATCAATACTCATTGTTTATTGGTTAGAATATTTTGAAGATATATTGCCATGTGAGTTATGCTATCATCAAAGGTGGCCCTATTTCTTTTTCTGTATATCGAGCGCAATAGTATTGTTCATAAAAAAAATTGAAATGCGATTTTTTATTTTAGTGTTAATTTCAATCTTGCTATTGATTAGCACACTTTTAAGCTTATATCATTCAGGTATTGAGCTTAACTTATGGCAAGGAGTTACATCCTGCTCTAACTATACTAGGATTAACAGTGATAATCTTGATAATATGAAAAAATTAATTATGGATATACCTATAGTAAAATGTAACGTAATTTTATGGAAATTTCATATATTTTCTCTAGCCAATCTTAATCTTATTTTTTCTTCTGCATTTTTGATAATGTGTTTAAATTTAAATTATGAAATATATACAAAAATTAGGAAAACATAATGCATGATACCAATGATGATTATAAGAAATCTACATCTCATAATTCTTTGCCAGGAGGAATTGATAGACAAACTATGATTGAAAGAATAATAAGGGTTGATCAAGCTGGTGAGTATGGCGCTCAGAGAATTTATGCAGGGCAATTAGCAACTATAAAAAATAAATCTGCTAGAAATAAAATTGAAGAAATGGCTGAACAAGAGAAAAAACACCTAGAGTTATTTAATAATATTTTAATTGAGAGAAAAGTAAGACCAACTATATTTCAACCTATTTGGTATTTTTTGGGCTATGCACTCGGCGCTTCAACAGCCTTAGCTGGAGAAAAAACTGCAATGACATGTACCGTCGCAGTAGAGGAGGCTATTGACGAACATTACGCTAAGCAAGCAGAAATGTTGAATGATGATGATGATGAATTAAAAGGACTTATTCTAGAAACAAGAGAAGACGAAATTGAACACATCGATATTGCCAAACAAAGCCTAACTGATAATCAGAAAACTCTGGAACCTCTAAAGCTATTAATTAAGAAAGGAACTAAAGTAGCTATTTGGCTATCAGAAAGATACTAATATATTTTTAAGGATCAAGCTCAGCATCCCAATAAAGAAAATCTCTCCAGCTCTCATGCAAATAGTTAGGAGGAAAACGTCTCCCCTTGTTTTGCAAATGTTTCATTGTAGGCATGGAAGGCCTAGAGTAAGGGTGCATTTTACACTCTTTTTCAAGCTTTTTTCCTTTGATAAAGTTACACCTTGAGCATGCTGTAACAACATTATCCCAAGTAGTCTTTCCTCCTAAAGACTTTGGAATAAGATGATCGAATGTAAGGTCATTGTTATCACCACAATATTGACATATAAAACCATCTCGTAAAAAAACATTAAACCTTGTAAATGCTGGTCTAGAAATAGGTGGGACATAATTTTTTAGAGCCACAACACTTGGCAATTTAAGGGATAAACTTGGTGAACGAACTTCTTTTTCATAATGTGAAACAATATCAACTCTTTCCATAAATACAGCTTTGACTGTGTCATACCAAGGCCATAAGGATAGAGGAAAATAATTCAAAGGTTGATAATCTGCATTTAAAACTAAAGCGTTACAACTATCTAAAGAATCAGTCAAATTTAAACCCTAATAAAAATTACTTTATGAACCAATGTAACCATTTAAAAAAACTTGGGTCAAGCATAACAAGAGAACTAATGATATTTTTTCTTTTATTTTTATAAAAAACTTTAATAGTCTAAATTTTTTTTTTGATACAAGTATTAATAAAACTTACTGCATTCACAATTCCCTCGTTTCCAATAGAATGCGATAAATTATCTTCAATATAGTGTTCAACATTGTTATTTATTTCTGATAATTTTTTAAAAGCTTTAATTGTCTCATTAAAATTAACAATATTATCTGATTTTCCATGGGCAAGAAATACTGGAACTTGAGAAATTGAATTAAAATCGGAACCTTCTGTCTGTATTAATGCGCCAGAAAAACCTATAATACAACCCAACTCTGGCTTAATTTGGAGTCCAACATGCAAGGCCATCATAGTCCCTTGTGAGAAACCAATTAAAATAACCTTACTGTTTTTAATTAGATACTTCTTCTTCTCTTTCTCTATAAATTCGATAAGTTTTTTTGATGATTTCTTAAGTTCTATGTAACTATCAGAATCTTTTTTGAAATTATAAGAAAAATCTATATCATTTATACCAAACCACTGCCTTCCAGCAGGAGATAAGTCACATTTGAAAGGTGCGTTTGGGGCTACAAATAAACAATTTTTTATTTTATTTTCTAAATAAGGAACAAGAGAAAATAAATCATTTCCATCTGCGCCATACCCATGCAAGAGAATAGCGAGATACTCTATTTTTTCATTCTGAATACTACGTGGGCCATCCATCTTGAGAATATATACATTTATTTTTTAAAATAAAACATAAATTATATAATTTACTACCTACGTTTTTTAAAAATTATAAATAATACTAAAGAGAGGAAAGTTAGGACCCCATTTATTAAAATAATTAGTATTACCGGCCACTGTGTAGCATTAAAAAAATTTGCTGATAGAAAAACCATTGCTGAGGCAATAAACATATGCATAAACCCATTAAGAGATGACGCTGCTCCTGCAATCTTTGGAAATACAGAAATAGCACCTTGTGCGGCGCTTGGATAAAGAACTGAAAGACCGAACATTATGATACACATTGGCAATATTATTATAAATACGGCTAAAGAATAAATTATCGACAAAAAAGCCATCAATAAGCCACCTAACATTACAACTAAAGCACCAATGAAAATCAATTTTTCAACACCAAAAAATGGTATCAACCTTGCCGTAACATAAGCACCCAGAAAGTTCGTGAATGTTGGAATCAGGATGTACCAACCATAGGTATCTGGCGAAATACCAAGAAGGCTTATCAAAATAAATGGAGTTCCTGCAGAATAAACGAAAACCATAGACATTGCAAAAGAGGCAGTTAAAGAATAAACCATGAAAACAGGAGAACTAATGAAGGGCAAATAACTATTAATTGGGCCAAAGAAATTTGGAGGAATATTTTTTTTCTGGTCTCTATCTATGTTGCTCTCTTTTAGGTATATAAAGTTAGATAAAAAAACAATTAATCCAATAATTATTAGAAATAAAAATATTGATTGCCAGTTGAAATTTACTTGTAAGTAACCACCAATTATGGGAGCGAAGGCCGGAGCGGCTCCCATAACCATTGAGATATAAGATAATACTATTGCGCCTCTTTCTCTATCAAATAAATCACGTAAAATAGCTCTACCAACTACTGGACCACTACAGCCACCGAAACCTTGCAATGCTCTTGCTAATATTAAAATTTCAATAGAACTAGACAAAAAAGCGACTATTGAACCTAATATGTAAATAAAAAGACCTATAAAAATTGCTGGTCTTCTTCCATGCTTATCAGAAAATGGCCCATAAAATAATTGTCCGAATGCAAAAGAAAGAATGTACACACTGAAAGTTAATTGAACTTTTGCTGAAGATATATCAAAAAAATCTCCAATTGCAGGCATTGCAGGAGTATAAATTCCTATTGAGCTGTATGCTATAACCATCAAGCCTGACAATAAAACTACTAATAACGCTACTTTCTTTTTATCTTCTTTATATTTGGACATTGATCTCGAATGAAAAAAAATTTATATAATATATTGTAGAAATAAAAATTTAGGTTTTTATTATTTTTAATATAAAGTTGCAGGTATACTTCTTTCAGAAAACTTCAAAATGCACAATGTTTTTCTTGCTTTAGCCATCATATCTTTAGTTGCAGTAGTAATATCGCTAGTTCTAGGTGTGCTAGGCATGGTAAGAAGTGCAGAATTTAATAAGAAATATGGAAATATATTCATGCGCTTAAGAATTATATCTCAAATCCTAGTAGTAATTTTCCTATTACTTTTTTTCTTTACAAGATAATGGTTAAACTAGATAAAATATACACACGTGGAGGCGACAAAGGTGAAACATCTCTAATAGGAGGACAGAGAGTAAAAAAAATTAACCCAAGAATCGAAACTTGTGGAAATATTGACGAAACGAATTCTATTTTAGGTTTAAGCTTAATTTATTCCAGTCCAAAAATAAAAGAAATAGTTTTAAAAATACAAAATGACCTTTTTGACCTTGGAGCAGATCTTGCTAATCCTGTTTTAGAGGATGATAAAGCTCTAAGAATTATAGAGAAACAGGTTGAGAGACTTGAGGGAGATATTGACCAACTAAATTCAGAATTAAATGAATTATCATCTTTTATTTTGCCGGGAGGAGAGCTGTCAGCCTCGTTTCTGCATTTAGCAAGGTCCGTTTGCAGGAGAAGCGAGAGGTCACTTGTAAAATTAATGGAAACTGAAGAAGTTAATATCTTTTGCTTAAAATACCTAAATAGACTATCCGACCTTCTTTTTGTTTTAGCAAGATATGAAAACAAAAAGGGCAAAAATGATATTTTATGGCAACCTGGCGGACACAGAAGCTGATATTATGTGAAAATTTTTATCTGAAATAATTGACTTATTTTTACTAATGTTTAATTTCTATCTATGAATACTAGATCATAATCCTAGCAATTCTTCTTAAAAGTCTTTTAACATGAAGGAGATGAAAAGATGAAGGTTCTTGTGGCTGTAAAAAGAGTGGTCGATTATAATGTTAAGGTGAGAGTTAAATCAGATAATACTGGCGTTGAATTATCTAATGTTAAAATGTCAATGAACCCCTTCGATGAAATAGCCGTTGAAGAGGCTATAAGATTGAAAGAGGCCGCTAAAGCCAGTGAAATTGTAGTTGTCTCGATTGGAACAAAACAGAGCCAAGAAACTATAAGAACAGCTCTAGCAATGGGAGCTGATAGAGGCATATTAATTAATACAGATATAGAGGTTCAGCCTTTGTCTGTTGCAAAATTGCTCAAGGCTGTATGTTTAGAAGAAAACCCAGACCTTGTGATATTGGGCAAACAAGCCATTGACGATGATGCCAACCAGACTGGTCAAATGTTGTCAGCATTATTGAATTGGTCACAAGGCACATTTGCATCCAAAATTGAAATTGAAGAGAATTCTTTTAAAGTAACAAGGGAAATCGATGGAGGTCTAGAGACTTTAAGCCTATCAAAACCATCAGTAGTAACAACTGATCTCCGGCTAAATGAACCACGATATGCGTCGTTACCAAATATTATGAAAGCAAAGAAAAAACCTATCGATGAAAAAAACCCTGATGATTACGGCGTTGATATCACCCCAAGGCTATCAACTCTTAAAGTAGTTGAACCCCCAAAGAGAGAAGCAGGTATAAAAGTTGAAACTATATCTGAACTTGTAGATAAACTAAAGAATGAGGCAAAAGTAATATAATGACTAGCTTAATACTCGCAGAACATGATAACCAAGAAATTAAAACTCCTACTCTTAATACAATAGAAGCTGCAAAAAAGTTTAATGAGGATATCCATGTACTAGTGATTGGTAGTGACTGTCAATCAGCAGCTGATTCATTAATCAAAATTGACGGAGTTTCTGAAATTATTTTAGTTAATAACGAAAAGTATGCCAATCAACTTGCAGAGGATATAGCTCCTATACTTATAAGTCTTGCAGAAAATTATGATTTTTTGCTAGCACCAGCTGATACCTTTGGAAAAAATATTATGCCAAGGGTTGCTGCTTTACTAGATATAGCTCAAATTTCAGATGTTATATCAATTGAAAACAATGATACCTTTGTAAGGCCGATATACGCAGGAAATGCATTCGCAACTGTTAAAAGTTCTGATCAAAAAAAAGTAATAACTATAAGGACAACAGCATTTGAAGCAGCAAAAGAAGGAGAAAATACTGCAATTGTTAAAAATTTAAATTTTGAAAACAATAACACTATGTCTGAATTCTTAGGACAAGAGCTAAGCAAATCTGAAAGGCCTGAGTTAACTAGTGCCAGGATAATTGTATCAGGAGGAAGAGGGATGCAAAGTGGCGACAATTTCCCAATGCTTGAAAAAATTGCAGACAAAATAGGCGCTGCAGTAGGCGCCAGTAGAGCCGCTGTAGACGCTGGTTTTGTTCCGAATGATTACCAAGTAGGACAAACAGGTAAAATTGTTGCTCCGGATCTTTACATTGCTGTGGGAATTTCTGGAGCAATCCAGCATTTAGCAGGGATGAAAGACAGTAAAGTAATTGTTGCGATTAATAAAGATGAAGAAGCTCCAATTTTTCAGGTTGCAGATTATGGGATTGTTGGAGATTTATTTACTCTAGTTCCAGAATTAGAAAAAGAACTTGAAAAAAATTAAAAATATAAAATATAAACTTAAATTTTTAGGAATTAAAGATGACAATAAATAAAATAGGTATAATTGGTAGTGGACAAATGGGTGGTGGAATAGCACATGTTGCTGCCCTGTCTGGTTTTAATGTCACAATGCTTGATATTAATAATGATGCCCTAGATAAAGCAACAAATCTAATTAAAAAAAATCTTATTAGGCAAGTATCTAAAGCTAAAATTTCAGAGGATGAATCTACCATTGCTTTAAAAAAAATTAGCACTACTCTGAAGTACGAAGATTTATTATCATGTGACTTAGTAATTGAAGCCGCAACTGAAAACGAACAAACTAAAATTAAAATATTTGAAAAACTTTGTAAAAATATTTCTAAATCATGTATCATTGCAACAAATACATCATCAATTTCTATAACTAGATTAGCCTCTAGCACAGATAGACCTGAAAAATTTATTGGCATGCACTTCATGAATCCTGTTCCAATCATGGAGTTAGTGGAATTAATTAGGGGCATAGCTACAAGCAATGAAACTTTTACTGAAATAAAGAATCTGACTGATGCACTAGGAAAGAAATCTGCAGTTTCAGAAGATTTTCCTGCATTTATTGTAAACCGAATTCTTCTACCAATGATAAATGAGGCCGTTTATACTCTTTATGAGGGTGTTGGATCAGTTGACGCGATTGATACTAGTATGCGCTTAGGAGCAAATCACCCCATGGGACCTCTTCAGTTAGCTGATTTTATCGGATTGGATACCTGCCTCGCAGTAATGCAGGTATTATATGAAGGTTTGGCTGATTCAAAATACAGGCCATGCCCGCTATTGGTAAAATATGTGGAAGCTGGATGGCTAGGAAGAAAAACTAACAAGGGTTTCTATGATTATTCTACTGATGTTCCGACTCCAACTAGATAATTATTTATAATTGTTTTACTTATAGATTAATTGAATTAATATCCTAAGTGTATCAATCAAATATTAGGATCATGACTAAAAAAGAAAATAAAAATAATTTGATGTGGGGTGGGCGATTTTCTGAAGATCAGAATGAAATTCTATCCACTATTAACCCTTCAATAGATTTTGATAAAAGGCTCTACGAACAAGATATCAAAGTATCTATAGCTCATTGCAAAATGTTAGTTAAGCAAAAGATAATTAGCTCTGAGGACGGAGAAAAAATACTAAATGGTCTTAATAAAATACATTTAGAATTAAAAAATGGGTCTTTCTCTTTTAGTTACGAATTAGAAGATATTCATACACATATTGAATCCAGGCTTAAAGAATTAATAGGCCCTCCCGCTGGTCGTCTCCATACTGCAAGGTCTAGAAATGATCAAATTGCGACTGACTTAAGACTCTGGGTAAAAGAGTCCATTGAAGAAATTATTGAAATAATCCAACTTTTACTAAAATCATTAATTGAATTAGCAGAAAAAAATGTAGACACAATTATGCCTGGTTTTACTCATTTACAAACAGCACAACCTATTACTTTTGCACATCATCTTATGGCTTATTTTGAAATGTTCTATCGTGACCTTTCTAGATTTGAAGACTGCAAAGAAAGGCTTGATGAAAATCCACTCGGTTCTGGGGCAATAGCTGGAACCGCTTTCAACATCAATAGGAGTTTAACCACAGAAGCCCTTGGATTCAAGAAACCTATGCTGAACTCTATAGATGCAGTCTCGAGTAGGGACTTTGCTGTAGAATTTATTTCATGTTGCTCAATCAATGCTATCCATTTATCCCGACTGTCAGAAGAAATCATTATTTGGATGAGCGAACCATTTAGCTTCATCAAACTATCCGACAGTTTTTCAACTGGATCGTCAATGTTGCCTCAAAAACGAAACCCCGATGCTGCAGAATTAGTTAGAGCGAAATCAGGGCGAATAATTGGCGACTTAAATACTCTTTTAATAGTTTTAAAAGGATTGCCATTAGCATATTCAAAAGACTTGCAAGAAGACAAAGAAGCTGTTTTTGACGCTTATGATACAATAAATATTTGCATTTTAGCTATGAAAGGTATGTTAGAAAACCTTGAGCCAAATAAAAAAAGAATGCTTGAATTTGCAGAAAAAGGTTTTTCCACAGCTACAGACCTCGCAGATTGGCTGGTTATAAACCTAAATATACCATTTAGAAAAGCCCATGAAATTACTGGTCAAATAGTCAAATTAGCAGAAGAATCACAAAGAAGTTTAATGGAAATCACTATTGATGAAATGAAAAAAATTAATCCAGATATAAACGAAAAAGTTAAAACAGTTTTGAGTGTTCAAGATTCAGTAAAATCCAAGAATAGCCTAGGAGGAACTTCACCAAAAGAGATAAATGAAGCAATTAAAATTGCAAAAGAAAGACTAATATGAAATTCCCAACACTAATAATTATGCTATTTTCTGTTTTAATTATAACTTTAAGCTATGGGTGTGGAAAAAAAAATACCCTTAACTATTCGTTATTATATTCTTCAAGTAAGAAAGTATAGAAAATTTTGAATGTCTTATTTTAATTATAGAAATGGTAGTTTGTCTGTAGAAGAAATATCAGTAAAGTATATTTCCAAATATATTGATACTCCTTTCTATTGTTATTCTCATACTTCTATAGAGCAAAACTATAAAGAACTAAGTGAAGCAATCTCTGGATTAAACACATCAATTTTTTACTCAGTCAAAGCAAATAGCAATATAGCTATACTTAAATTATTCTCTGAACTCGGTGCTGGAGCTGATGTTGTTTCAGAAGGTGAGATTAGAAGAGCAATTCAAGCGGGTATCCCAGCTAAAAAAATAATTTTTTCAGGAGTTGGTAAAACAAAGGAGGAAATTACCTATGCGTTAAAATTAAAAATTTTTCAGATTAATATTGAGTCTAAACAAGAATTAAATTTAATTAACGAAATTGCACGCAGGCTAGATGTTACAGCTAACGTGGCAATAAGGATTAACCCTGACATTGCGGTTAATACTCATGAAAAAATAACTACTGGAAAAAATGAAAATAAATTTGGAATTCCCTGGCCGTATGCTAGAGAACTCTTTTTAAAAGCCGATGAGATGCGTAATATAAATATTTCGGGGATAGCTATTCATATAGGCTCTCAATTACTTGACCTAAGTCCTCTAGATAAAGCTTATAAAGTTGCTGTTGATGCAGCATGTGAGCTAAAAGAATTAGGAGTTAATATAAAGACAATTGATCTGGGAGGTGGCTTAGGTGTAAATTATCAAAATGAAATTCCACCTAAACTAACTGATTATAAAAATATTATCAAAAAAAACTTTCATGGAAAAAATTTTAAAATTGCGCTTGAGCCAGGAAGGTTTTTAGTAGCAAATTCAGGAATTTTGGTAACAAAGGTAATTTATCTTAAAAACAACGATAGTAAAAATTTTGTTATTGTTGATGCAGCAATGAATGATCTTATTAGGCCAACCTTGTATGAAGCATATCATAAAGTTTTACCAGTTGATAAAAAAAAATCGACTAAAGAAACACTGGTAGATATAGTTGGGCCAATTTGTGAGAGTGGCGACATCTTAGCAAAAAATATTAATATGCCAGGCATTTCAAACGAAGATTTACTTTCCATACATTCAACCGGCGCCTATGGAGCAACAATGTCCTCCAATTATAATTCTAGATTATTAATTCCTGAAGTTTTAGTTAAGAATAGTGAGTTTTCAATAATAAGAAAAAGACCTACATATTCCGAAATGCTAGTACATGAAAAATTTGCTAGTTGGCAAAAGATTTCTAATTAGAAAATCTACCTTAGAAAACCCACATAAGGCAGTTCTCTATAATAATGGGCATAATCTAAGCCATACCCAACAACAAACTTGTCTGGACAGTCAAAACCAACGAAACCTGCCTCTATTTGCACATTCCTTTTTCCTGGTTTATTAAGGAAAACACATAATTCAACAGAAAGCGCACCTCTATCAGTTAAAATATTTTTAGCAAATGACAAAGTTCTTCCAGATTCAAGAATATCATCAACTAATAAAATCGTTTTACCTTTAACAATTTCATCAATATCTTTCTTGATTTCAACATGACCTGAAGACTGTGTAGCTGAGCCATAACTTGATAAAGTTAAAAAATCAATTTGCGGAGTAGCTCCAGACCTATGTAAAGATCTAATCAGATCAGCTGAGAACACAAAACTTCCTTTCAAGATTGAAATCAAAAGAAACTCTTTTCCTATTGAATTTGTAATTTCATCTGCAAGCTTATTAACCCTGTTTTGTATCTCTTGCGCTGAAAACAAGACATCAATGTCTGCATTAGGTCTCATTCAAAGACCTTTTTTAACTTCGCAGCTTTCTCTTTATTTATAACTCTTCCTGGGTTTGTGCTTTTAGAGCTTGAGCTTTCTGTTTCCTCAACATTTTCATTTTCATTTTCATTTTCAATAATTTCCTCATCGATTTTGAATCTTACTAAAAAATTATTAATCTCTTTTGGAACACTATTAATAATATATTCATATTCAAATTCATCTCCAGCGCTTAAATTATTTTGAGGCGCAGGAAAATCATTAGTCTGAATCTCTTGTTGTTCTTTATCCAAAATTATAACCTGAATTACTGGAGGAACATTTAGCCTTATTGAGGATTGATTCTGAACCAACCCTCTTATGACTAAATTTGAAACAGAATCAATTATCTGTTCTGTCGGTGTAGGTTTTGAAAAGAACAAACCACCTGATGCTTTAGAATCCACGTTACCAACATCTATATAAGGGATTACATACAATTTTTTAAAAATTGGATTTTTATATAAGCTTTGCAGAGGGGGAATATCAAAAATTACTTTAGCAGGTGGCCAGAATTCTAGAATCCTTCCCCGATTTAAAAGAAGGCCCAATAAAATTACTACCAGAATAATAATCAAAAAGAAAAACTTTAAAATACTTTTAAAAAAACTTCTTTTCTTCTTTTTTGGCGAACTATCCTCTTCATCTTCATCTTCATCTTCATCTTCATCACTGTCTTCATCACTGTCTTCAGCTTCATAGCCATCTTCATCATCGTCAAACTCTTCTTCAGTTTCCTCTTTATCAATTTTATTTTTTTTAGATGAACCTGAGGATTCACTAATCTCCTCTAAAGAAGGGACATCCACATCTTCCAACTCTACACCTGTTTCATCATCATTTTCTGGAGGTCTTTGAGTCCAAGTGTGCTTACAACGAACACATCTTAGCCTTCTTCCATTTGGAATAAGAATTTCCTTTGGGACTTCGTACTTGGTATCACAGCTAGGACAGGTTACAATCATTAATAGTCGCCATAGATATTATCACCGAGCCCTTATAGGGGTTTGAAAAGATTAAAACAAGCTTTGGTGAAAAGATGTTTAAAAGATTTTAAACTAATTATGCTAGAAAAAGGATAAATTATTGAAAAAATTTAATTTTTTTTTAAAAATGCATTATTAGACAGTATAATTTACCTATTTTTAGTATAATTTTTATGAAAGTGTAAAATAATTGATAAAATTATCTAAAATCTACATGAAATATGACAGTAATACTGATGTATTAAGCAATATTAACCTAACACTTCAACAAGGTTCGTTCCATTTTTTAACGGGACCGAGTGGCTCTGGTAAATCAACCCTATTAAAACTGCTATTTCTGGGACATTTTCCATCATCAGGTAAGATGGAAATATTTGGGAAAAATATTGATAAATTATCAAAAATAGAATTACCAATAATCAGGAGAAAAATAGGTGTAGTTTTTCAAGATTTTAGATTGATGGAACATTTAACAGTTATAGAAAATGTTGCCCTTCCTCTTCAAATTGCAGGAGCAAAAAACTCAGATATCAAAAACCATGTTAGCGAACTGATCTCTTGGGTGGGATTAGAAAATAAAACATATTTATACCCAGACACTCTATCAGATGGAGAAAAACAAAGAGTAGCTATAGCTAGAGCAGTAATTGGGAGACCTAGATTATTACTTGCAGATGAACCTACAGGTAGCGTTGACTCAAAACAGGGAGATAAAATTATGTACTTGTTTCAAGAATTAAATAAAATTGGAACAACAATACTAGTAGCCACCCATGACACTACTTTAGTGAATAAATTTGATTACCCTAAACTAACTCTTATTAATGGAATAATTTCTAAAAGTGATGAAAGATAAAAGAAAAAATTTTCAAGGACGAATTTTAAAGGTTTACTCCTTTAAAAGTAGACCGCCTTTTTTTTTATTTCTTTTAGTTTCTTGTATGACATTCTTAATTAGTGTGAGTATTTTAGCAAATATTTATATAAATTTTAAATTAGACTTTTGGGATAAAAATGTTAGAGATTCAATTACCATTCAGGTCCCCGGTGTTTTTGGTAAAAAAAGGGAATACCAACAAAATCAAATCTTTAAAATAAAGAATGTAATCAAAAATAATCCTGAAATTTCTAATTTTAGTATAGTTTCTGAAAATGAGGCTAATTCTCTGCTGGAGCCCTGGCTAGGCAAGAATTCCATCCCAAAAGATATTGTTATTCCGACAATAATTGATATTAAAGTTAGAGATTTGGCTAAATTTGATTTTATTCAATTTTCTCGAAAACTGAATAAAATAGGTAAAAATATTCAAATTATTAAAAATAATAACCTTATACATTCAGGAACTAACACTATTAAGACTATAAAAATAGTAGCTTTATCAATAGTATTTACAATGCTCTTATGTGTAATACTCACAGTCTTTATATCATGTCGGGCAAACGTAAACCTACACTTTAGCTCGATAGAACTTCTTCATTTAATCGGAGCAAAAAAGAATTATATAGCTAAAGAATTTGTATTACAAAATTTTATCAATGGTCTTTTGACTGGAGTTATCGGGATAATAGTTGGCTGCTCTTTTATCCTCCTAATTGGTTCATTATATTTTGAAAATTTTTATGAAGATTTAATATTATCATTAAGTCTTTTACAAAATTACATTACGATTTTTCTCTTACCAATATTCATAGCATTGCTCTCATCATTAATTACATATTTTACAGTAATTAATAATCTTAAAAAATTACCATGATTAAAAACAAACCCTTAAAAATATCATTAGTAATAATATCATTATTTTTTTTAATATGGGTAGGAGGTTTTCTTTATTTCATTTCAAATTTTGAAAACGAAAAAAAAACTGAGACAATTTTTACTGAAGGAATTGTTGTATTTACAGGTAGTCCAGGAAGAATAATGGAAGGCATCCGTTTATTAGAGAACAAAAATAGCAACCATATGCTAGTAACTGGGGTCAATAAATCAACTGTAGAGGATACTAGAAGATGGATTAAGTCAATCACAACTAAATATGATTGTTGCGTAGAACTAGAAACTAAGGCTAAAAATACTTATGGAAACGCGAGAGCTACTGTTAAATGGATTGACAAACATAATATAAAGTCATTAACGCTAGTAACTGCTAGTTATCATATATCGAGAAGTAAAGTAGTTCTTCAGAGATTATCGCCAAATAACCTTATAATTTTAAAGAATCCTGTTGCCGATACAAACTTGCAAAAAAATTTAAAACAGCTACCAGCTTATTTATTATTTATAGCGACTGAGTATTGTAAGTTTTTAATTTCTTTATTTCAATTAAGGTTAGGAATATAAATGAAAAAAAAAATATTTATTGCGCTATTTTGGTTATGGTCTGTTTTAATTAATATTCTTTTCTTACCTGCATTATTTATGCCTAGACAATTAGTTGTTATAGGCCAAACAATTTGGGCAATTGGTATAAATTTCCTTTTAAAGTATATTTTAAACATAACATACGAAATAGAAGGAAGTGAAAACCTTCCCCCCAAACCATACATCTTAGCTATAAAACATCAATCTATTTGGGATACTATAATTCTACATATAATTGAAAATGATCCTGCTATAGTAATGAAAAAAGAGCTGTTGGCTATCCCTATATATGGCTGGTATTGTAAAAAATCTGGAATGATTCCAATAGACAGAAGCTCTGGAATAAAGGCATTAAAATTTATGCTGAAAAAAAGTCTCAACGCAGTAAAAGAGAACAGGAATATTATTATTTTTCCCCAGGGGACAAGAATACCCCCAGGTGAAATTGCTCCTTACCTACCTGGGGTTTATGTTTTATATAACAAGCTTAATTTAACTGTAGTCCCTTGCACCCTAAATTCTGGATTAATATGGCCCTCAAAAGGCTGGCCAAAAACAAGTGGTATAATTACGCTTAAATATTTAAATCCAATCAAAACAGGCCTAAAAAAAAATGAATTCCTAGACACGCTTAAAATTAATATTGAAGAATCAAGCAAAGAACTTTTGAATAAGAATTGATTAAATATCAAACCAATGTAATGAAAATAAATATACTTAAATATTTTTTATATTTTACCATTATTTTTTGGTTATTTTATTCAATAATATGGGGATTTTATGCAAATAAAATGGAAGACTTAATAATGAACTACTATGAAATATTTTTACCTAAAAATATTGATAGGAAAGAACTTATCAAAGTTAATGGTTACCCTCTAAGATTCAATATTTCAATTAATCGTTTGGAAAAAGAAATTAAGACAGAATCAAGAATTGTCTTAAATGATATAAATATATATTCATACATATTTAATTTTAATAAAATATATATTAAATCAAAAAAATCTAAAGTAAATTTTTTATCTAATAAAGTAAATATTGAAATCAATTCATATGATAATATTTCACTTGTAAAGGTTAAAAAAAACAATTATCTGACATTTAAACACCTTACCAATTTAAATGAAATAAAATTATATAAGAATAATATTCAAAAAAAATTTCTAACTGGGAAGAGCCAAATTTTTTTTCAATCTGACAATAATAACAAAAAATTGAATTTAAGAATAAATTCTGCAAGCAATAATAATAACTTTATAGAAATAAAGTTATTATTCAGATCAAAGAAAAATGCATTCTTACCTGATAAAGATCCAAAACTTTTATACAATTATTCTGATAAAATAGAAATCGAAAAATTCAATGTAAGAAATGAAAATTTTAATATATATTCTGATGGAATATTTATCTTTGATCAAAAATTACACTTGAATGGTCAACTAAATTTTTTGGTTGAAAACCCAAAAAATCTAATTGGATTTTTATCTAAAAAAAAATTGATTCAAAGATCTACAAAAAAAATATTAAATATTATTAATAATATTTATGGCAATAGTAATAAAATATTGAAGTTACCAATTAAAATAAAGTCTGGAAAGATTTTTGTAGGCTTAATCCCAATATATCAGCTTAATCCAATAAATACATATTTAGACTAATTTTTAATTTTTTTTAATTTATCTTCTTCGAACTCGCCCTGTCCCGCATGAATAATTTTCTTTCTAACATTTTTTGTTTTTTTGAATTGATTTTCTAATACATCACCACGATCTAATTTTATTGCTTCTTGTAAACTAGATAGATCCTTAATAAACATCCCCAACACATCTAAAACAGCATCCTTATTATTAAGAAAAACATCTCTCCACATTATAGGGTCTGATGAGGCTATTCTTGTGAAATCTCTAAATCCGCCAGCAGAGTACTTAATAATTTCTGATTCCTTTATCCTTTCAACATCACTAGCTAAACCAACGATATTGAATGAAATTAAGTGAGGCAAATGAGAAGTAATTGCCAAAACTAAATCATGATGCTGCGGGTCCATAAGCTCAACTTTGGATCCAAAAGTTGACCACATAGATGATATGTCATCAATTGATTTTTTACTTGCCTCTGGCAATGGAGTCAAAATACACCATCTGTCAATAAAAAGTTCAGCAAAACCCGAGTCTGGACCTGAATTTTCTGTGCCTGCCACTGGATGTGAGGGAATTACATTTATATTGTTAAAATTTGAGTTACAAAAAAATTCATAAACTGATCCTTTTACCGAACCAGTATCAGTTAAAATTGATCCATTTTTTAAATAAGTTGAAATACTTTTTGATACTGTAGGAATTGCTCCAACGGGGGTACAAAGAATTACAATATCAGATTCATGCACTGATTCTTCAAGTGTTTCAGTTGCTCTGTCTATAAAACTTAGTTCCTTTGATCTTTTAACAATATCAGCATTGTCGTCATACCCTATAATTTCTCCTGCAATTTTATTAGCTTTAGCTGCTCTACAAATTGAAGAGCCAATTAAACCTAACCCAATAACAGTCATTTTCTCAAAAATTTTAATTTCTGACATTTTAGTTTCCTATAAAACTATCTAATTTTTTTACTAAGAGTTCCACTTCTTCTTTTTTTCCCACTGATATTCTAAGGAAGTTTGGCAATCCATATGCTTCAACTTTTCTGACCAAAATACCCTCCTCTAGCAAAAACTTATGAGCTAGATTTGCGTGATTATTATCGTTGAATTTTACTAAAATAAAATTTGCTACACTAGGAAGCACTTCAAAGCCAATAGACTTTAAGCTATCTGTAAGCCATGATAAATTTTTATTATTATTTCTAATTATAAGCTTTTCATGTTCACTGTCACTCAAAGCTTCTATTCCTGCTTTTTGCGCTAACCCATTAACATTAAACGGGAGCCTTACTTTATTTATTATTTCAGCTATATATTTCGAAGAATAAGACCAACCTAGCCTAAGAAAAGCAAGGCCATAAAGTTTTGAAAAGGTTCTAGTCATAACAAGGTTCTCGTATTTATTTACAAATTCTATGCCTGGCTCATAGTCATCTTTCTCAACAAACTCAGCATAAGCAGAGTCTATAACTATTAAAATATTTTTTGGCACTTCTCTACATAATAACTCAATCTCAATTTTAGTTAGATAACTGCCTGTAGGATTGTTAGGATTAGCTATTAAGATAACTTTTGTACGTTTAGTTATAGAAGAAAGAATTGAGTGAATATCGGTTCTAAAATTATATTCAGGCGCAGCAACTGGAATAGAGCCATTTGTTTTTGCTACTATTGGGTACATTAAAAACCCATACTGACTATACAAAACTTCATCATCAACACCAGCAAATGACCTGACTAGAATATCAATTAGTTCATCTGAACCAGCGCCACAAGAAATCTTATCTACTTCAATTTTATATTTTTCTGAAATTGCTCTCCTTAGTAATAATGCAGAACCATCTGGATATCGATTTATTGCTTGATAAGGGCTTTTTAATAAATCAATAACTTTTGGGCTTGGCCCGATAGCAGATTCATTCGATGCTAAATTTACAATTTGGTCGCTATTAATTTTATGATTACCACCTGTATATGGCTCTACCTGCAAAATACATTGTTTTGGAATTAGTTGTTTCAAAGAACACTCCTATTGATTAAAGCGAATAACTTCCAATTGATCTGATACCTATAAAATCTTCTTCTTTTTTAAGGGAATTATTAAAGGGTTGAGTGTCTGAATTGAAAAAACCCTCAACATCCAATAAATAAAGATAAACACCTTCCCCCTCACGCATTTGACTTAATAATTGCCCTGAAATCCCAAGTCTTTGTATTATCATCAATAATAAATCAACACTCTTTTGTTTACTAAATTCTATAATTAACCAACTTCTATCTTTCCCAGACTTCTCTGAAGGGAAACTAGCCACTGCCACTGCCTCCAATTCTTCAAACTGATCTTCTGATTTTCCTCCATAAGGCAACCTAGCAATTATATTTGTATCACTATTAGATCCTACACCAATATTTTTCCACCACAGAGAGTCTTGGTCACTTAATGGGTGAGGAAATACACCAATAAATGAAGGTTCATCTGAAATTTTTTGCAATAACGCTTTTTCTGATTTATAAAGAATAATCCTTGAAGCTGACCCAAAATAGTCTCTGGCAATATCCCAATAACCAACAGAATATTTTGGCGCACATAAGCCTATAGAAAAACTATTTTGTAATTGACTATATACTGATATTAGCTCTCTCCAGATTCTAATAATTGCTTTTTTTGGAAAATTATTAGGAGTTTTAGTCAATATTTTTCTTAAAACTTCCGCTTCTCTCGCTGTTCTTATGGCTGATCCACTAACCTTATTACTTGATATACTCAAAACAACTTGAGTTCTTTTATCGATTAAATCAATCAATTTTGAGTCTATTTCATCTATTTCTTCTCTTAATGATTTTAATTTAATTTCATTATCCTGCATATTGAAAAAACCTTTGATGATTACATCTTTATTTATATTTAACAGTAACAAGCATTATATGAAAAAGTTCATAGTTTTTTTATAGTTTTTTTCCATATTACCTATTCTTTATTAACTTAAAAGAATATAATCAACAAAAAAACAGAAAATTATTTGTATAATAATATGATAACCAATGAATTAAATAACAATTCTATTGAACTAGGCAAAGATAATCCCCTCTATTTAGACTGTGGAGAAAAGCTAAATAATTTTGTAATGGCTTTTCAAACATACGGAAAATTAAATCATAAAAAAAATAATGCAATATTGGTATGCCATGCACTAACAGGGGACCAATTTGCTGGAAATACTCACCCAATCACAGGAAAACCAGGATGGTGGGAAAATATGATTGGACCTAAAAAACCCCTAGATACTGATAGATTTATGATTATTTGCATTAATGTTCTGGGGGGCTGTATGGGTTCAACAGGACCTAGGGAGATTAATAACGTAACTGGTAAACCTTGGGGGCTTAATTTTCCAGTGGTAACAATTGCAGATATGGTAAGAGCGCAATCAAGGGTATTGGATTATCTGGGTATAGAAAAACTATTTTCTGTAATTGGCGGATCTATGGGGGGAATGCAAACGCTTCAATGGGCCTCATTATTCCCTGATAGAATATGTACAGCTGTGCCAATAGCAACTTCAGCAAGGCATTCTGCTCAAAATATTGCGTTTCATGAAGTTGGTCGTCAGGCAATAATTGGTGACCCTAACTGGTTTAATGGCAACTACTTTGAAAAAGAAACTACCCCTAAATCAGGTCTAGCAGTAGCAAGAATGGCTGCCCATGTAACTTATTTATCTCAACCAGCATTATTAAGAAAATTTGGAAGAAGATTACAGAATCGCCAAGAAAAAACATACGGATTTGGGGCAGATTTTCAAGTTGAAAGCTATCTAAGGCACCAAGGAATAACTTTTGTTGATCGCTTTGACCCAAATTCATATTTATATATGACAAGAGCAATGGATTACTTTGATTTAGCTGAAGAGCACCAAGGCTCACTTGCAAAGGCATTTAAAAACACTCCGGTAAGATTTTGTATATTTTCATTTACAAGTGATTGGCTTTTTCCAACTAGTGATAGCCGTGAAATTGTTCATGCATTAAATGCAGAAGTAGCGAATGTAAGTTTTGTTGAAATAGAATCAGACAAAGGGCATGATGCATTCCTTCTAGAAGAACCAGAGTTCCACAAAATTCTCTCAGGATTTTTAAATGGAGCAGCACCTCAGTTTGGATTATAAAATTGATAGATAATAATAGAAATTTAAGACCAGATGAAAAAACAATAGTGAATTTAGTTCAACCTCGATCAAGAGTTCTGGATATTGGTTGTGGCGATGGTGCTCTTTTATATAACCTCGCAAGACAAAAAGAAATTATTGGAAGGGGAATTGAATTAAGCAAGGAAGGCGTAAATACATGTGTAAGTAAAGGCTTGTCTGTTATTCAAGGGAATGCCGACACAGATTTAAATTATTATCCAGAAAATAGCTTCGATTATGTTATCCTTAGCCAAACTTTGCAAGCGACACATAGACCAAAAGAAGTACTTCTTAATTTGATCCGAATAGGTAAAAGAGCGATTGTGTCAGTTCCAAATTTTGGTCATTTCAAAATAAGGTTAAAATTATTAACAATGGGTCAAATGCCTAAAACAAAACTTTTAAATGAACCCTGGTATTCAACTCCAAATATCCATTTATGCACAATCCTTGACTTTGTCCAATTATGTAAAGAGTTAAATCTAAACCTTGAATCAGTAATAGTTTTAAATAGCAAAGGCAAAACTAATACATTTAGTAGAAATATATTCTTAGCAAACTTTTTTGGCCAGCAAGGGCTTTTTTTGATAAAAAATAATAGTTAACTAAAAGTTAAATTATAGAAATTATTTTTAATAAATAAGATTCACCATATTTTAATAAATATGCATTATAAATTTCATATATAAGGGATTTATTTATGGACATAACAAATAATCTAGATAATCGAAAATTCTGGGTCAAAAGGGAACCATCAAAAACCAGTTTTGGTAACGAAAATCAGCCGCTTAATAAAAATCCCCCCCAAAAAAATATTAACTCTAAAACAACTAATGAAATATTTTTAGCAGATTCTAGAAAAGAATTTGTAAAAAAATTACAGTCAAAGAATTCTCTCCCATTTATGGTTCAATTGATTGCTCAAAATGAAATATCAAATATGAAAAATGCGCCTTATATGGTTAATAAAGCTTACTCCAAGTCTAAAAATATTGCAGAGCTTATTTATGGAAGTATCAATTCAAGTTATCTTTATGCATAATTTAATTCATTTAAAAACCAAAAAAACTTTGAAACAAACCCAGTTATATTGATAAGCCTTACTTATAAAATTCAAATTAGAGTTTTTTTATGAGTGATTCTATAGCCTTTTGGTATATCTATTTAGACTATAACCATAGTATTTTAAGAAATAAAAAAACTACCGCGCCATTACAAAAAAACCTATATTTTACAATGACTTAGATCTAAATTTCTTAAAAACTAATAATTTATAGGTGATATATATATTTTTTTGACTTAAATTTAATATTTAAATCATTAATTTTAATGGTTTTTTTATTCTCAGGATTGACAGGCAAAAGCTATAGATATAATTTCCGTCTTAATATCTATATTTATAACTTTTTTTACTGTAATTTCGATTAGGGTCAAATAATGCATGCAATAATTAAATCTGGTGGAAAACAATTTTGTGTTAACCCAGACGACATAATTAAAGTTGAGAAGCTTGATTTAAAAGTCGGTGATTCTTTAGAAATTGATCAAGTTTTGCTTGTAAAAAATGGTGATAAAATTACCACTGGAAAGCCTTTTGTATCTGGAGCTAGCGTGAAAGCTGAGGTTCTAGAGCAAAAGAGATCTAGCTCTATTACTGTATTTAAGAAGAAACGACGTCAAAACTATAGACGAAAATTAGGCCATAGACAGCCTGAAACTGTTTTGAAGGTTCTTGATATTCTGGTTGATAAAACTAGTATTATTCAAATAAATAAGGTTACCAAAAAATCTAAGGATTCTAAAAAAGAGGCTAACAAAGTTTCTATTCAGGAAACTAATAAGGAGTAATTTGCGATGGCGCACAAAAAAGCAGGTGGTAGCTCTCGGAACGGTCGTGATTCTGCCGGCAGAAGATTAGGCGTTAAAAAATTTGGTGGAGAAAGTGTAATCCCTGGTAATATTATAATTAGGCAGAGAGGGACAAAGTGGCATCCAGGCAATAATGTTGGGCTTGGAAAAGATCATACAATTTTTTCTCTTATTGAAGGAAAAGTAGTATTTTCTGAGAAGGCTGGTAAAAAGATTTTTGTTTCCGTGAGCCCCTCTAAACACTAATCATATTAACTCTTTTACATTAATAATTTCCCATCAGAGATAGATATGAAATTTCTTGATGAAGCTAAAATTTATCTCCAATCTGGAAGTGGAGGCCATGGGTGCTTAAGTTTCCGAAGAGAAGCTAACGTTCCACTTGGAGGTCCCGATGGAGGAAACGGCGGATCAGGTGGAAGTATAATTTTCAAGGTAGTTCCAGGATTAAATACCCTGATTGACTTTAGATACAAGCAACATTTTAAAGCTAAAAATGGCTTGCCTGGAATGGGTAAAAATAGAACTGGTGCATCTGGTGAAAATCTAATTATTCATGTGCCACAAGGAACTCAAATTTTTTCTAAAGATAAAAATTCTATCATAGCTGATCTAAAAAATATTGACCAAGAATTACTTCTTCTAAATGGTGGAAAGGGAGGAAGAGGTAATAGCGCGTTTAAGTCCTCGATTCATCGATCTCCAAGGGAAACAGATAATGGAGAAAAAGGGAGTGAAATGTGGGTATGGCTAAGACTTAAACTTATTGCTGATGTTGGAATTGTAGGCCTACCAAATGCAGGGAAGTCTACATTATTATCTTCAATCACTAAAGCTAAACCAAAAATCGCTGATTATCCTTTTACTACACTTTCTCCTCAAATGGGTGTTGTAAGAAATGAAGACAAAGAATTTGTAATTGCAGATATTCCTGGATTAATTGAAGGAGCTCATTCAGGAACAGGATTAGGAACTAGATTCCTAGGGCATATCGAACGTTGTAGTATTTTACTCCATCTTATTGACGGAAATTCCGACAATATTTTAGATTCTTATTTTACTATAAGAAATGAATTAAGTCTGTATGGTTATGATTTAGAAAAAAAAATTGAAATTATTGTTATTAGCAAATCCGATACAATAAATGAGGATAAACTGAAAAACCAGACATCTGATTTGCAAGAAAGAACTAGTAAAACACCATTGGCAATCTCTTCTATAACCGGTAGAGGTTGCAAAGATTTAATCAATAAAATAAATGTTACTTTAAGAAAAAAATAGAGTAAATTAGGCTTTGTAATGAATAGATCAAACCATATAAGTAAAGCAAAAAGATTAGTTATAAAAATTGGCTCAAGCCTTCTAATAGATCATGAAAATAGCTCTATTAACAACGCTTGGCTTACTAAACTAACAAGTGATATAAACTTTCTCCACAAATCTGGTAAAGAAATAATATTAGTTTCTTCAGGAGCAATTGGTTTAGGAAGAAAATATTTGGGATTTAGGAATAACAATTTAAAACTTGAAGAGAGCCAAGCTGCTGCTGCTGCTGGACAGTCTATGTTAATACATGCTTATAAGGAAAAACTTGAGAGATTCAATATTAAAATAGCACAGATTCTTTTAACTCTTGACGATACTGAGGAGAGGAGAAAATATCTAAATGCAAAAAATACTTTTGATACAGTTTTAAATTTAAAAGCAATACCAATTGTTAATGAGAATGATACAGTAGCAACCACAGAAATCCGTTTTGGAGACAATGATACCTTATCTGCGAGAGTAGCGACAATGATGTCATCTGACTGTTTAATTCTTCTTTCAAATGTTGAAGGGCTTTATGCTGATGGACCTAAATTTTCTGAAAACTCAAAAATTTTGAAAACGGTAACTAAGATTACTCCTGATATAGAAAAGTTAGCAGGTGTTTCATCAAATTATGGAGTTGGCGGTATAATAACAAAGAT
>MDSV01249133.1_pt1 | contig 27720 bp, 31 predicted proteins | sample 810851 | NCBI WGS metagenome assembly MDSV01 (sample SAMN05326640, study PRJNA326480) | marine metagenome | isolation source: seawater | place: Atlantic Ocean: North East | collected 2012 | reverse complement strand
GCGAGCATGTGATGCTGGTCGATCTGGCCCGCAACGACCTCAGCCGCAACGGAACCGGGGTTGTAGTAGCAAAAAATAGGGAAATACAATTTTTCTCCCACGTCATTCACCTAGTTTCCAAAGTAACGGCCTTCCTCAAACCCAAGACCAAAACCTTTCAGGTGGTGGCCGACACCTTTCCGGCGGGAACCCTCAGTGGAGCACCCAAGCACATGGCCCTACAACTCATTGACCGTTATGAAAACACTGCCCGAAACGCCTATGGAGGGGCATTGGGCTATATGGATTTTCAAGGCAACTTCAACCACTGCATCATCATCCGTTCCTTTATGAGCAAAAACCAACAGCTCCACTACCAAGCCGGGGCGGGCATCGTGTCAAAATCTGTACCGGAAAAAGAATTACAAGAAGTCTACAACAAACTCGGGGCCTTGGACAAAGCCCTTACACTGGCCGAAAAAATATAAGCATGAAAAAAATATTTGTCATTGATAATTACGACTCCTTCACCTACAATTTGGTACATTATCTGGAGGAATTGGGCGCCGAGGTCACCGTGAGGCGGAACGATCAATTTGAGCTTTCCGAGCCCGAGGCTTATGAATACCTCTTGCTCTCCCCCGGACCCGGTATTCCAGACGAGGCGGGATTGCTCAAAGCCACCATCGAAAAATACGCCTCCACCAAAAAAATTCTAGGGGTGTGTTTGGGGCAACAGGCCATAGGAGAAGTTTTTGGCGCCAGTCTGGTCAATTTGGATACCGTTTTCCATGGCGTAGCCACACCGCTAAGGGTAGCCGAAGACGACCTCTTGTTTAAAGACTTACCTCAAAATTTTGAAGTGGGACGCTACCATTCCTGGGTTGTGCAAACCCCATTGCCTCAGGATTTGGTCGCCACCTCTTTTGATGACAACCAGCAATTGATGTCCCTCAGACACAAAAGTCTGCCCGTAAGAGCCGTACAATTCCACCCCGAATCCATCTTAACCCCCCATGGGAAAAAAATATTAGAAAACTGGATCAACAGCTAAACCATGAAAGCCATAATCAACCGCCTGACCCAACACGAAACCCTGGACCGTAAGGAATCGGAAAGCATACTGACGGGCATTGCCCAGGGGCAGTACAACCCCAGTCAGATCGCCTCTTTTTTGACCGTATTCATGATACGCAGCATCACCCTCGAGGAACTCGAAGGCTTTAGAAAAGCACTGCAAAAGCTTTGTTTGGCCATCGACTTGAGTGAATTCAACCCCATCGATTTGTGTGGAACGGGCGGAGACGGCAAGGACACCTTCAACATCTCAACCCTAGCTTCCTTTGTCACTGCAGGAGCCGGGATTAAGGTCGCCAAACACGGTAATTACGGTGTTTCCTCCGGCTGTGGCTCCAGCAATGTTTTGGAGCATTTGGGAATTCGGTTTTCCAATGATGCCGATTTTCTCAAACGCTGCATCGACCAGGCGGGAATTTGCAACCTCCACGCCCCCCTTTTCCACCCGGCCATGAAAAACGTTGCCCCCATCCGCAGAGAATTGGGTGTAAAGACTTTTTTCAACATGCTCGGACCACTGGTCAACCCCGCCTTTCCCCAACACCAACTCACCGGGGTTTTCAATCTAGAATTGGCAAGGCTGTACGGCTACCTCTTCCAAAAAACAGATCAAAATTTTACCATCTTATACGCCTTGGACGGCTATGATGAAATTTCACTGACCGGCCCTGCCAAGGCCATCAGAAACAGTGGAGAAAGCCTTATTGCTCCCCAAGATTTTGGTTTGGCACCACTGGACAAAAAACAAATCAGCGGTGGGGATACGGTTACCTCTTCTGCGGCCATTTTTACGGCCGTATTGGACGGAAAGGGCAGCCCGGCCCAAAACGATGTGGTCTGCGCCAATGCCGCCATGGCCATTGCCACTGCTACCGACTGCACCCCGCTGGAAGGATTTGAAAAAGCAAAAGATGCCCTCTTGTCGGGACAGGCCGACAAAGCCTTTAAAACCGTTCAAAAACTCAGTGCTGCATGACCATCTTAGACCGCATCATCATCGATAAAATCAAGGAGGTCGAGCTGCGAAAAAAAGCGTTTCCTCGGGCCTATTGGGAACAGTCACCCTTGTTCGAGCGGGAGGGTTTTTCCTTGTCCCAACGTTTGCAGGACAGCCCCTCGGGCATCATCGCCGAGCACAAGCGGCGTTCTCCTTCCCGGAACAACATCAACAGCAGTTTGTCCGTACATCAGGTCGCCCAAGGCTATGAAAAAGCGGGGGTCTGTGGGATGTCGGTACTGACCGATCAAAAATATTTTGGGGGCAGTCTGGAAGATTTGACCGCTGCCCGGGCAGTGTGCCAACTTCCGCTTTTGAGAAAAGAATTCATCATCGATCCCTATCAACTGTTCGAGGCCAAGGCCCACGGTGCCGATGTGATCTTGTTGATCGCTGCCGTTATGGATCGTGAACAGATCAAGCAACTCTCGGGAACGGCACAAAGTTTGGGCTTGGAGGTGTTGTTGGAAGTCCACACCCAAGGTGAACTTCAAAAAGCCCTAATGCCCACTTTAAATATGCTGGGGGTAAACAACCGCAACCTCAAAACCTTTGAAGTTAGTTTGGACACAAGCAAGGCCTTGGCCGAGCATATCCCCGACGATTTTGTAAAAGTATCCGAAAGTGGCATCAGTTCAACTACGGCCATTAAGTCTCTTCAGTCCTATGGATATCGCGGCTTTTTGATCGGTGAAAACTTTATGAAAACTGAATCTCCCGGCCTTTCTGCCGAGGATTTCATTAATGCCCTGACCCAGTGAAACTAAAAGTTTGCGGTATGCGTTCGCTTGAAAACATTGCTTTATTATCGGATTTGGCACCTGACTATATGGGCTTTATTTTTTGGCAACACTCTAAGAGGTTTATCTCTGCATCCACTCCCGATTTACATCCCTCCATCAAAAAAACAGGCGTCTTTGTCGATGCCGATTTGACCTATATCTTGGACATTGCAAAACAACACCAACTTCAGGCCCTTCAACTACACGGTAGTGAAAGCCCTGATTTTTGTCAAAAAATGCAAACCACAGGGCTGGAAATCATCAAAGCCTTTGCAGTAGATTCTGCTTTTGATTTTTCGCTTTTGGAGGCCTACGAATCTGTCTGCGATTATTTTTTGTTCGACAGTAAAGGCGAATTGCCCGGTGGTAACAGCAAGCGTTTTGATTGGTCGGTATTAAAAGAATATCCCTTGGAAAAACCTTTCTTTTTGAGCGGCGGAATCGGTCCAGGAGATCAAGGCGCTATCGCATCGATAATTAGGTTAAATTTGCCTCTTTATGCAATAGACATCAACAGCAAATTTGAAAGGGAACCAGGGATAAAAGACATTGAAATCATAAAGCAATTTAAAGCATCACTATAAAATGAAATATCAGGTAGATGAAAAGGGATTTTACGGTGATTTCGGAGGAGCATATATCCCCGAGATGCTCTACCCCAATGTAGAAGAATTGAGACAAAACTACATTCAGATCAGTGAATCGGAGTCTTTTCAAAAAGAATTTAAGTCGCTGCTCAGTGACTATGTAGGTCGTCCGACTCCCCTTTATTTTGCGGAGCGTTTATCTAAAAAATACAACACCAAGATTTACCTCAAAAGGGAAGATTTGTGTCACACGGGTGCCCACAAGGTCAACAACACCATTGGGCAAATTTTAATGGCTCAACGCTTGGGTAAAAACCGCATCATAGCAGAAACTGGAGCGGGACAGCACGGGGTGGCGACTGCCACTGTTTGTGCTTTAATGGGGATAGAATGTATCATTTATATGGGTACTTTGGACATCCAACGTCAAGCCCCCAATGTGGCCCGAATGAAGATGCTGGGTGCAAAGGTCAGGGCAGCCGAATCGGGGAGTAAAACTCTTAAAGACGCAACCAATGAAGCTATACGCGACTGGATCAACAATCCAGTAGACACCCACTACATCATTGGATCAGTTGTGGGGCCTCATCCCTACCCCGACATGGTTGCCCGTTTTCAATCAGTAATCAGTGCCGAGACCCAAGCCCAATTGTTGAAAAAAGAGAATCGGGATTATCCCGATCACATAATTGCTTGTGTTGGAGGTGGCAGTAATGCTGCAGGTCTTTATTATCACTTTTTGGAAAACCCACGGGTTAACATCATTGCGGTGGAGGCAGCTGGAAAAGGCATCGACTCCGGTAAAAGTGCTGCTACATCGGCCTTGGGAAAAGAAGGCATCATCCACGGAAGTAAAACTCTGTTGATGCAAACGCCCGACGGACAAATTACAGAGCCCTATTCCATCTCTGCCGGGCTAGACTATCCGGGGGTTGGGCCCATGCATGCCCACCTGTTCCGCAGTCAAAGGGCCGAATTCATTTCCATCCCAGATAAGGAGGCCATGGACTGGGGATTGACCCTCTCTCAAATGGAAGGCATCATCCCTGCCATTGAGACCGCCCATGCTTTTGCCGTATTGGATGTAAGAAAATTCTCCCGGGAAGAAGTCATCGTTTTTAACTGTTCCGGAAGAGGAGACAAAGATTTAGAAACCTATATCGACCATTTTAAATTGTAATGAACCGCATAGACGAAACCTTCCAAAAAAAGAAAAAACTACTTTCCATTTATTTCTCAGCCGGACACCCAGAATTGGAGGACACTTTTCCCATACTTTGTGCACTACAAGACAGTGGGGTGGACATGGTGGAAATCGGCTTACCCTTTAGCGATCCCTTGGCGGACGGCCCGACGATTCAAAAAAGTTCCACCCGTGCCCTCCTAAATGGCATGACCACCGAAAAACTATTTGATCAGCTCCAAAACATAAGGGATAGCATCCATATTCCATTAGTATTGATGGGCTACTTCAACCCTATTATGCAGTTCGGTATTAAGCGGTTTTGCGAAAAATGTCTAAGCATCGGTATTGATGGTTTAATAATCCCCGACCTGCCCGTAGATATTTACCATCAAAAATATAAACCACTTTTTGACCAGTACAATTTGTACAATATGTTTTTGATCACTCCCCAAACTCCGGAGGAAAGGATTCGCTATATTGACAGTTTGTCCAGTGGCTTTATCTATATGGTCAGTAGCGCCAGTGTCACCGGAGTTCAAAATACTTTTGGGAATACACAAGAAGACTATTTTAAGCGCATTGCCCAGATGAAACTAAATACGCCACAAGTGGTCGGTTTTGGAATTAGTAATGCCGAAACTTATCGTGCAGCCACCCGTTTCAGTAGCGGTGCTATTATCGGGTCAGCATTCATCCAATTTATAGAAAAGAAAGGTGTCTCTGCCATTCCAGATTTTATAAAAAGTATTCGCTAATTCGATCTTTTTTAATAAAATTAAATTTTACTTTTTCACAACAATTTTTGTAAATAAAAAAACGGATAATCGATAAATACTTCTCTTTTAAAAGTATAATGGTTTTTTATCCTTAATCACTTGTAGTTTTTTAAAATAAATATTTGTCATTTGTTATAAAAAGAGATAATTCCTAAAATCACTATTTTAGGGTATGTTTTTAAGAGCTTTAATTCTTCTATTTTTATACTTAAGCACGACAGTGGCTCAGCGAAATTTGCACGAGCGTTGGGAAGGACAACTGCAGCGCTATATAGCTCCCACAGGAGTAGTCAACTACAGGGATTGGAAAAAAGAAGCTCATGCCCTGCATGCCTACCTTAAGGCCCTTGAGGATCATCCACCACAGCACTATTGGACACCAACCAATTGCAAGGCCTATTGGATCAATGTATATAATGCAGCTACGGTGGCGCTGGTACTCAAACACTATCCCTTGCAAAGTATTCGCCAAATCGATGCACCCTGGGAAACTGAAGTTTTCCATTGGGAAGATCAGTCAATGAGTCTAAAAGCGATTGAAGAACGATTGCTAAAAATGAATGATCCTCGTATCTTGTTCGCCTTACATCGAGCGACAGTATCGGGTCCAAGTTTATCAAGAGAGCCCTACCGCAGTAGCACGCTAGAGGAACAACTTCAGGCTGCTGCCATAAAGTTTTTAAACGACCCTAGCCAAAATCAATGCCAAAAAGAAGTAAGCCGATTATCACGCATCTTTCTTTGGCACTCTAGGCATTTTGGCTCCTTGGAACAACGGCTCACCCTGCTCCAAAAATACGCTTGTACGGGAGTCTATGAAAAAACAAACTTTAGCTATCTGCCATTCGACTGGCGGCTTAACGAACACCAGTAGTGGAATAAAATTCCTTTAAGCTTTTAGTATTTACTCTAGAAGGGTATAAAAAAGGTCAAAACAACTACCTAAAAAGGCCGGAAAGCAAAAAAAATGATCAAATTAGAGGACGAGCCAAAAACCAATCAAAGACTTTTCCATACTGATAGAGAATCTTTTTCCATATTATAAAACAAAGCATTTCAAAAAAGAGTTATAAAATGAAAATAATAATATAAGTCTATATAGAACTTAGGAACATTGTGAATTCCATAAATTCTAATATTTTGAGTTATTCCAATTTGTTAAAAAAAGTAGAGAGTGACTAAGAGATCATTTTAAGGAATTGTATTTCCTTATCGGCAAGCGAACGCCATCGACCTCTAGGCAGGTCTTTTTTGGTCAATTCAGCCAGTAGCACCCGATCGATAGAAAGGGCTTTTAGGGATCTTTGTTCCAATATTTTTTTGAGCAAACCCGGAGATAGATTGGAAGCATCAATTCCAATTTCTTTTTTGCTTCCCCCTTGAATAAAAACAGCAGATTTTACCTTATAAACCTTGTCTAGGATTCGGACACCTTTGGTTAGGGCTTCTAGATCTGAAGTTTCAGCGTTTTCCTCTAATATCACCTTGTAGATTGTAGGAAATCGAGAATTGGGATTAGCCAGCTTATGGCGCAGATTGTCATCGTTACTCATCAATAATAAACCAGTAACAATACGTCCCATATCCCCAATAGGCTGAACCTTTTCAGAATGTTTACTTCGAATGAGTTCTTGAACCGATTTTTTGACCTTTCCTCCTTGAGTGGTAGCTACAAAGCCCTTCGGTTTGTTAAGCAAAAGATAAACGAGAGGACTGCTATTGACTAATTGGTCGTCGAAGTGCACCTTGTCTCCAATCTGCACCTTAAAGCCCATTTCGGTCACCACCTTAGCATTAACCTTTACCAAGCCCATGGCGATTAACTGATCTGCCTTGCGGCGTGAACAGATACCTGCATTGGAGAGAAATTTATTTAAACGCATTCCCTGAAGAGAGGATGGTCCAACCTTGATGGCAGATTTTTTTATATTTTGTGGCACAATTTTCTTATTTGTACATAAAACAGATGTCAAATGCCCCTATGAGGATGTGGGCTTTGAGCAGATTGTGTAACCAAATATACGTTTTTGCGTCGACCCCCACCAGAGCAGCAGTCCAAGAAAACAAAAAAATATAATTGAAGTAATAAACTATCTAGCTAAAAGTAATGAACTAAATCGATTCGATAGCCTTCCAGTACATTTTGGGCGATCTCAAAGTCTTTGGTAAATCCCAGCATATAGCCGCCACCTCCTGAGCCACAAAGCTTCAGGTAGTAGGTATTAGTCTCTAGCCCCTTTTTCCACAGCCCGTGAAATTCTATAGGGATCATGGGTTTGAAGAATTTAAACACCAGAGCAGACAGGGATTTCATGCTGCAAAAAAAGGATTTGATATTCCCTTTAAGGAAATTTTCCACACATCGATCGGTCATTTGTGAAAATTCCTCGCGCATCATTTTACTAAATCCCTCTTCTTTCATGTTTTCCATAAACAGGGAGACCATCGGAGCAGTTTCTCCGCTAACTCCACTGTCGAGCAAAAAGACCGCCCCTTTTCCATTGGTCTTTTGTAAGGTAAGTTCGGTTGTTTCGATCTTGTCCTTGGAGTGAATTAGCAAGGGCAAACTCAGATAACTGTTGAGTGGATCCAAACCAGAGGACTGTCCGTGAAAATAAGACTCCATGTCTACAAAAATACTTTTGAGTACTGAAAGCTTTTGGGGATTAGTGGTAGCCTCGGGGGGGATTTTGTCTAGAGCATATCGGTCGTATAAAGCAGCGACCAGTGCACCACTACTCCCAACCCCATATCCCTGGGGAATACTACTGTCGAAATAAAGCTTACATTCTAAATCGGTTTGTAAAGCCTCCCAGTCTAAACGTAGTAAATCCTCCGGTAAGCGCTTGAGGTATTGGGTATAATCACACAAAGTTTGGTTAGAGGCACGGGTGACCTCATTTTCCTCCTCAGCACATTGTAGGGTTCCCCTAAAAAAATTGTAAGGGATGGAGAGTCCTTTGGAGTCATTAATGATACCATATTCTCCAAAGAGTAGAATTTTTGCAAAAAAAAAGGGACCTTTCAACTTACAAATTTAAATTTTTTTAGCGCCATTTCCCACTTGATCTTCAATGTATTGTCCCTGCTGACAATGGAAAACCAACTCCTTTTGGATAAAATCCAAAATGGGCGTGCGATCTTTTAAGGGATAGAGGAGGTGCACATTAGCTCCAGCATCAAGTGTAAAGCAGAGCGGCAGTCCTGTTTGTGCCCTGTAGTCCCAGACTTTTTGAAGGATCGCCAGGGTATTTGGTTGCATTAAAACAAAACTGGGACTAGAGGTCATCATCATAGCGTGGAGGGAAAGTGCCTCGGCCTCAGTCAGGTAGATAAACAATTCCAGGTCACCGCTGGTAAGTGCATTTTTGAGCTGTTTTAGATGGGTATTGGCTTGTTCAATGCGTTGTGTTGCAAAAGGATGACCCTGCATAAGTTTGTGACCCACTGTACTGCTCACCCTTTTTTGTCCTTTATCCACTATCAAAACAGTGTCTTGGTAATCGTGGAAAATATGATGCCATTCCTCGGAAGGCGCAATGGCAAAGTGGTCATTGCTCTGAGGAAAAACATCGCTTTGCCCCCAAACCATAAGGGGGCCAGAAATACTTCTGGCAGCACTCCCCGATCCCAATCGGGCCAAAAAAGAGGCTTTTTGGAAGGATGCCTCCATGCTCCAATCGCTGTGAAACTGTCTTTCAAAATCCACTATACAAAGCGCCATGGCCGCCATGGCCGAGGCAGAGGAAGCAATACCACTGCTGTGGGGAAAAGAATTTTGGCTGGAGATCGACAAACTGTGTCCTTCCAAGGCAGGAAAATAGGGCATGATACGATCCATAAACAGCTGAATTTTAGGATAGAATTCGGATTGTTTTTTTTGGTCAAATAAAAATTCAAAATGCTTGTCATTTAACTCCTCCCGTGGTGAAAAACTTACTTTGGTGGTGGTTACACATTGCGAAAGGGTAAAACTGATGGATGGATTTTGGGGTAATTGCTGTCCATGTTTTCCCCAGTATTTGATCAAGGCAATATTACTGGGTGCCTGCCATTGGGTCTGAAAATGGCCTTCTATCGAGGCGTCGAAAACAAAAGAATTCGTACTCATGGATCACAAAGGTACTTGATGTCAGGGGTGGAAAAAAATATTGCTGACTGAAAATGATTAGTTTTGAGCATGAAAAGAAAATTAGTTTTTTCCATTGCTACAGGTGTAATCGTCTGCTTGATGGTTGGTTTTTTGGCTGGTCAGGCCACCCAAACCTCTGTCAATACTTGGTATGCAAGCTTGAAAAAACCCTTTTTTAATCCACCCAATTGGCTTTTTGCTCCCATTTGGACACTACTGTACCTTATGATGGGAATTGCTGTTGGGCGGGTATGGAACTATGGTATCCATCACCGCTGGGTCAAAACTGCAATCTACCACTTTGGATTCCAACTCTTGGTAAATGGACTTTGGTCACTGGTGTTCTTCGGACTGAAGAATCCTATTGGAGCCATGGTGGTGATTTTGATATTATTTTTTTTAATTATCAGAACAATTCAACAGTTCAGAACCGTTGACCTTTTAGCCACAAGACTGCTTTACCCCTATTTGATATGGGTTTGTTTTGCAACTTTTTTGAACTTGGGTATTATTTTTCTCAATTTTTTTTAAATTAGTATTGCAACCAAATCCAAAATTTAAATACTATCAAAATCTACCTTAACAGGCTTAATCTTTTTATTCTTTAGTGGGGGTGGGCTTTTATGATAGTATGGCGATTTTTTTTTTAACATTGGATAAGTATATTCTTTATGGTTAATGTAAAAATAAATTATTAGGCAGGGGTTAATAATAAATTAGAGGAGTTTTCCTATACGAAACGAGGACCTTAACGAAGTGATACTTATTACTCAGGAGCCAGTTCAACTTTTAGCCCCCCTAGTTTTTTATCCATTGGGATTTGACAGCCCAAGCGGCTGTTTTCTTTTACATGAAAAGCTTCTGACAACATGGCTTCTTCATCAGCACTTTTTTCACTCAAAGGATGATCACTCAGCACATAGCACTGGCAAGAAGCACACATGGCCATTCCACCACAAATTCCATCCACATGCAATTCATAGGCTTTACAGACTTCCATTAGATTCATGGACATATCGGTAGGGGCCACGAGTTGGTGCGGCACACCCGATCGATCAATAACTGTAATTTTAATATCCATTTATTCGATGGTTTTTATTATTGATTTTTGGGCCTCCTTTCGGCTGCCGTCAAATCCATTGATACCACTAACGGTAGTGTATTTCAGTACATTTCGCTTTTCGGGATAGAGACGTCGAAAAGCACTTTGACACATCAAGGTAGCTTCATGGAAGCCACAGAGGATGAGCTTGAGCTTACCGGGATAAGTATTTACGTCCCCTATAGCATAAATGCCAGGAATATTGGTTTGGTAGTCGAGACTATTGTCAACTTTGATAGCGTTTTTTTCAATTTCCAATCCCCATTGGGCAATGGGACCTAGTTTGGGGGTAAGTCCAAAAAGAGGAATAAAAAAATCGATGAAACGAACAAGTGAAGTCCCCTCCCGGGTAACAGTTAAGGAGTTCAAATGCTTATCGCCCTCCAAGGCAGTAATTTCTGCAGGAGTAATTATTTCAATTTTGTTTTGGTCTTTGAGGGCCTGTACTTTATCCACTGATTCTAGTGCCCCTCTGAATTCGTTACGGCGGTGAACTAGGGTAACGCTTTGGGCCACTTCTGCCAGCACGATACTCCAGTCCAGGGCCGAGTCGCCTCCTCCGGCAATAAGCACTTTTTTGTCACGGTATTTTTCGGGTTCACGGATAATGTAATCAACACCCTTGTCCTCCCATTGTGCCAAATTGGACAGATTGGGCTTTCGCGGTTCGAAAGTCCCCAATCCTCCAGCAATAGCTACGACTGGTGCATGGTGATAAGTTCCCTTATCTGTTATGACCACAAAACTGCCATCGGCTTGTTTTTGAATCTCCTGAGCAGTCTCTCCAAGGGTAAAACCCGGTTGGAAGGGTTCGATTTGTTCCATTAGCTTATCAACTAAATCCCCCGCTAATATTTCGGTTCGGGAGGGAATGTCGTAAATGGGCTTTTTTGGATAGATTTCGGCACACTGACCCCCAGGTTTGGGTAAGGAATCAATCAAGTGGCATTTTAAATTTAGTAATCCGGCTTCAAAGACAGCAAACAAACCAGTGGGACCAGCTCCAATGATGATGATGTTCGTTCTGATCATGAGTTAGGCAGGATCTACACTGACAACTTCCTCGATCTCAGGAGCGTGTTTTTTTATGGTCATCTCTACACCCGACTTGAGGGTCATCTGATTGACGGTACAGGAAACACAAGCTCCATGGAGTTGTACTTTTACCTTTTTGTCGTTTTCGATGGCGACCAAGGATATGTCTCCTCCGTCGGATTCCAAAAACGGGCGAATCTCTTCTAATGCTAACAGTACTTTTTCTTCTATTTCTTTTGAATCCATGTGTTTTATTTTACAGCAGAGCAGCCAACCATATTGGTAATGGCTACGGCCTTTGTTGGTGGTAAAGTAGTATTTCTTTTTAATAATTGGGTCACCAAATTTTGGGTTACTTCGGTGATGGACTGCTGAATTAATGTACCTTTCTGCAATGCGGCAGGTCTTCCGACGTCAGCTGCTTCTCTAACACTCTGTATTAATGGCAAAGCTCCAAGGAAGGGTACGTTTTTGTCTGCTGCCAAATTTTCTGCGCCTTGCTTGCCAAAAATATAGTATTTATTCTCGGGCAATTCCTCAGGGGTAAAGTAGGCCATGTTTTCGATGATCCCCAAAACAGGTACATCAATACTTTCTTGTGTGAACATGGCGATTCCTTTTTTGGCAGCAGCAAGGGCCACATTTTGTGGGGTACTGATCACTACTGACCCATTCAGGGGGAGTGACTGAACGATGCTAAGATGAATATCGCCTGTGCCGGGGGGAAGGTCGATGAGTAAAAAATCTAAGTTTCCCCAGTCGGCATCAAATATCATCTGGTTGAGGGCCTTGGTAGCCATCGGCCCACGCCAAACCACAGCTTGGTTGGGTTGAGTAAAAAATCCAATTGACAAGACCTTGACTCCGTAATTTTCTACAGGGGCCATTTTGGATTTACCACCCACATTGACTGACAAGGGTCTTTTGCCTTCCAAATCAAACATGGTAGGTATTGAAGGACCGTAGATGTCAGCATCCAAAACCCCGACTTTACAACCCATTTTTGCAAGTGTAACAGCCAGGTTGGTCGTTACTGTAGATTTTCCTACTCCTCCTTTACCAGAGGAAACAGCTATTATGGAATCGATACCAGGAATGGGCTGGCCCTTAATAGGGGTCCTAGGAGCAGGCGTTTCTACTTTGGTATTGATTTTGATTTTGGCTTTGGGGTGCACTTTTTTGTGCAAAACCTCCAATATAATGACCTCTAATTTTTTTCGAGCTTGTAAGCTGGGGTTTGACAAACACACGTCAATGTCAATTTCATCACCAAATATCATGATGTTGGTTACTGCCTTGCTGTCAATCAAGTTTTCTACTGCTCCCGGCGTAGTTATTGTTTTTAAGGCTTGCACCACATCTTGGTAGTTCAATTTCATCTCCAGCAAACTTGTTTTTTTTTTACAAATATACTCTAATCTGTTCGGAAAGAAAAGTTTAGATTTCGAAGGGAGGAAGGACAGTATTGGGATCCCAAAAAAAATCTTCAAAATCAATTATTTGATCATTTTTTAACATGAGCCCCTCGCTTTCAAGAAGTTGTTGCATCAATTTGGACCCGTGGAAATGGTGCTTTCCGGTCAACATTCCATTCCGGTTAACTACCCGATGAGCGGGAACATCAGGCCGGTGGTGGGAGGCATTCATAGCGTAACCTACCATTCTGGCACTCTGGGGATGGCCCAAATAAAGGGCAATGGCACCATAGGAAGTAATCCTCCCTATTGGAATCTTTTGGACAACTGCATAAACCTGATCAAAAAATTGAGACATCAGCTGAATTGAAATTGAATGTATGTGATGGGTTTATTTTGCTCTAAAAAAATATTTTCGTAAAAAGTTTGAACTGCGACAGCTGACCTTGGAGCATTGAGGTTGTTATAAATGTCGTGGTGGGAATAGCGTAATCGATAGGCCGGGCTATGCATCAGGCCTAGGGTATAGCCGTATAAAAACTCACTGTCGGTTTTGAGATGAACATTGCCTTCGGTTTTTAGTATTTGCCGGTATAGATTCAAAAATTCGGGATGGATCAATCGATGTTTACTTCTTTTAAGCTTTATCTGTGGATCAGGGAAGGTTATCCATATTTCGGCCACCTCCTCGGCGGAAAAAATAGTGTCAATCATCTTTATTTGTGCACGAACAAAAGCAATATTTTCAAGGTTTTTCTCCAGAGCAGTTTTGGCACCCCTCCAAAATCGTGAGCCTTTGATGTCTATCCCAATGAAATTTTTGTCAGGATTTTGGGTAGCCAAATGGAGAGTGTACTCCCCTTTTCCACAACCCAACTCCAATATAATGGGGTGGTCGTTTTTAAAATACTTTACTTGCCAGTAGCCCTTGAGCTCAAAAGCGTCTTTTTCCAAAATCGTCCGTGCAGGCTGAATGACATTTTTAAAGGATTTATTCTCCTCAAAGCGCTTAAGTTTATTTTTACTTCCCATAGTCAAATTTCAAAAGACAAAGTTAGCTAATGGATAATTAATCTTCATTAAACTTCTCCTCTTTGGTAACGCGTTGCAGAGTGAAAGAAAATTCGGAACCCACTCCAGGGATACTTTCGACCAAGAGCTTTTCCTGATGGGCTTCAATAATGTGTTTGACGATGGACAAGCCCAATCCCGACCCTCCAGCTTTACGATTTCCGGATTTATCTACACGATAAAAGCGTTCGAAAATACGAGGCAAATGCTCATCTGCTACCCCTTCCCCATTGTCAGAAACCTTAACCAAGATTTTATCTTTATTCAATTCTTCCAAACTTACTTCTGTTTTTCCATTTTTTACCCCATACTTTAGCGAATTGACGATCAAATTGGTCAGCACCTGTTGAATCCTTTCCTCGTCGGCAAAAACGATAAAAGACTGTGAATACTCCCGGTCAAGACCTATAGAGATTTTGTTTTTAACGGCTTGCATTTCTAGCAAATCAAAAACATTCTCTATGAGTTGCTTAACGTCGAAATAAGTCCTTTCAATTGTCTTGATCCCTGATTCGAATTGGGTAATCAAGTCTAAATCTTTAACGACATAGATCAGTCTCTCCACCCCCTTGGCAGTTCTTTTAAGGTACTTCTCCCTCACTTTTTTATCCTCAACAGCTCCCTCTAGAAGGGTAAGTACATAGCCCTGAATTGTAAATAAGGGAGTTTTTAATTCGTGTGAAATATTACCAATAAACTCCTTACGGTAGTCCTCCTTTTCTTTCAGAGATTCTATTTCAAGTTTTTTGTCGTCGGCAAATTTTTGCACACTCTGTCGGAGCACCTCCATATCAGATTGAACGATTTGCTGACTCATTGATACTCCCGAGGGAGAAAGGTCGTTGTATATGCCCTTAATCTTGTTGAGGATGAATCTTTCAATTCTATAATGAATTAGGAAAACAGAGGAAATAAAGAAAAAAAAAAGCAGAAAAATTAGTAGGGTAAGAATCTTAGCGTCGGGTTGTAGGTCAATGACTAGAAAAAAAATAGAGAGCATTAAGGTCAAAAATATAACTAAAATGGCCGACAGTCTTAAAGCTACTCTAAAATTCTTTATCCTCAACACTGTAATTATTTGGAGGGTTTGACAAATTTGTAACCTACCCCTTTGACGGTCTTAAAGTATTTATCACCCAATTTTTCTCTAAGTTTTCGGATATGTACGTCTATTGTCCTAGCTCCAACCACTACTTCACTCCCCCATACAATTTCCATTATTTTTTCTCTTTTGACTACCTTATCTAGTTTAGAGGCCAAAAGGTAAAGAAGTTCAAATTCTTTTCTAGGCAAAGAAAAGGTTTTCCCTTTATGAGTCACTTCGTATCTTTCTTTGTCAATGATCAGTTTGCCTAGTTGTATTTTATCTTGGTTTTCTTCCTCTTTTTTGAGTCGTCGTAATAGGGCTTTGACTTTGGAAAGGATAATCTTGGGTTTAATGGGCTTGGTGACATAGTCGTCTGCACCGGCATCAAAAGCAGCCACGTAAGAATAATCTTCCCCCCTGGCGGTGAGGAACATTATGATGGTATCGTCAAAACTAATATCATTGCGTAAATTTTCGCAAGCTTCAATACCATCCATTTCAGGCATCATGACATCCATGATGATCAAATTAGGAATGTATTTTTTAGCCTTTTTCAAGGCATCTCTGCCATTGGATGCAGTTTTTACATTGTAACCCTCTTGTTCCAGATTGTATTTTATGATCTCAATAACATCTGGTTCATCATCAACCAACAATATCTTGATATCCTTTTTTTTCATCTCATTATATATTTTACTAATATAAAGATTAATCCCATTGATAAGAAAAATCAGATTCTATGAGACCACAAATCACCATCGGGATTAATTTTACTAACTTTAGATATTTTTCATTTAAAAAAACCTGTATTGCGGATCGTTCTGCTAATATTGCTCATTTCAATGCATTTTGTCACTGCTCAACAAAATGAACAGTTGAGTTATATGAATGATCAATTTAGCGAAAAATTAAGCATTCAATTGTATCCCAATCCATATAAAGGAGGGAAGCTTCTTATTTTAACCAGACCTACTGAAATTAAGGAAATAATGATTCTCAATATTTTGGGTGAGGTGGTTTTTCAAACAACCACTTACGAGAATTATGTAATACCCAACAACCTTAAAAGTGGAATCTACATTGTGAAAATAAAACAAGGGGGCCAACAAGGGCTAAGTCGTTTAGTGGCACCCTAATCGCTGTAAAAAATTACTATCGAAAATTTGAAGAACTTTTGGGAAATCGACAGCCAATCGGCCTTTGAGGATTTAGCCCTCAAGACCTTTTATTTTCAATATGAAAACAACAGTGTTTACCAATCTTTTTGTAACCTAATCAATCGTCACCCTTCCAAAGTGAGAGCAGTAAAAGATATTCCCCATCTGCCTATTTCTTTTTTCAAATCGAAAAGTGTTTGCTGCTTTGAAGCTGACGATGCAAAATTTTTCAGTTCCAGCACAATTAAAGGAGGAAGTCCATCAAAGCATTATTACCGCCAACTGGAAGATTACAAAATAAGCTTCCAGAATGGGTTTGAATATTTTTTTGGAGCAATTGATAATTTTACTGTACTGGCCTTGTTGCCTTCCTATATGGAAAGAGATGGTTCTTCGCTAATCTATATGGCCGATGATATGATCCGAAACAGCCAAAAGGCTGAAAGTGGGTTTTACCTAAACCAATGGGAGTCGCTGAAAGAAAAGATAAACCAACTTGAAGAAAAAGGCCAAAAAACATTGATTTTGGGCGTGTCTTTTGCCCTACTGGACTTTGTTGAGAATCATTCATTTCATTTGCAGAACACTTTGATCATGGAGACCGGAGGGATGAAAGGCAGGAGAAAAGAATTGACACGTGATGCCTTGCATAATCAACTGAAAAAGGGTTTTGGAGTTCCCATAATCTACTCGGAGTACGGGATGACCGAGTTGCTGTCTCAAGCCTATTCTAAAGGTAATGGAATTTTTGAATGCCCTCCATGGATGAATGTATTTGCAAGAGAAATTCAAGATCCTTTTAACCAACTCCCTTTGGGGAAAATTGGCGGATTAAACATCATTGATTTAGCCAACCGCGATAGCTGTGCCTTTATTGCTACCGAAGACCTTGCTAAGGTTCATTCTCACTCACACTTTGAAGTTTTGGGACGTTTGGATGACTCAGAAATCAGAGGATGCAATTTGATAGTGGTCTAGCCAACGACCTTTACAATAAAGTAATTTTTCTTACCCCTTTGAAGTAAGATGTATTGGTCATCGATCAATTCTGCTGAACAGATGAGGTAACTTTCGTCCACCTTGGTTTTATTGACCGAAATTGACTTTTCACTGAGTGCCCTACGAGCTTCTCCATTCGATTTTAAAAAGGAAGTTTTGGAAGCCAAAAAGCGAATCATGCCAATACCTTCGTTTAAATCAGAGCGAGAAATCTCCACCTTAGGAACTCCATCAAAAACCTCTAAAAAGGTATTTCCGTCAAGGTTTATTAAATCTGTAGTCGTAGATCGACCAAATAGAATTTGACTAGCCTGAATGGCTTTTTGTAGATGTTCTTCAGAATGGACCATGCGGGTGACCTCATTGGCGATGGTTTTTTGCAACAACCTCAAATGTGGACTTTCTTGGTGTTGCTTGATCAAATCTTCTATAGTCGCTTTGTCCAAAAGGGTAAATATTTTGATGTATTTCTCTGCATCACAATCAGAGGCGTTTAACCAATACTGATAAAACTTGTAGGGAGAGGTTCGGTTCTTGTCCAGCCAAACATTATCCCCTTCTGTTTTTCCAAATTTTGTTCCATCGGCTTTAGTAATAAGCGGACAGGTGATTGCATAAGCTTTACCCCCCAGCTTACGTCGTATCAATTCTGTTCCAGTAGTGATATTACCCCATTGATCGCTGCCTCCCATTTGAAGCTTGCAATCCATATTTTGATATAGGTGTAAAAAATCATAGCCTTGAAGCAATTGGTATGTGAATTCAGTAAAAGAGATGCCCACCTTGGCATCCTTGCCGAGCCGTTTTTTAACAGAATCCTTTGCCATCATATAGTTTACCGTAAGGTGCTTACCGATGTCGCGAGAAAAGTTGATTAAAGTATAGTCTTTAATCCAATCAAAATTGTTGACGAACTGAGCTGCTGTAGGATTATCAGGATCAAAGTCTAGAAATTTTTGCAATTGGTTTCTGATACCATCAACGTTTTTTTGCAAGTCCTGAGTATCTAAAAAATTTCGCTCGTCGGACTTTCCCGAGGGATCACCAATCATTCCCGTAGCTCCGCCTATCAAGGCAATAGGCCGATGGCCTGTCCTTTGAAAATGAATTAAAATCATGATTTGAACCAAGCTTCCAATGTGTAAGGAGTCAGCCGTGGGATCAAAACCAATATAACCCGTGGTATTTTGACTATTCAAATGATCCTCTGTTTCGGGCATAATGTCCTGCAACATTCCCCTCCAGCGAAGTTCTTCTACAAAATTTTTCTGCATTACTATGATTTGCTAGCAAAGATAGATTTCTGTCATAAAACAAAAAATTATTCTTTAAAAAGCATTAATTTTAATTTATGATTTTAGTGACAGGAGCGACGGGTTTTATCGGTTCTAATTTGATTTGTCATTTGGCTCAAAAAAATATTTTTCCAGTGGCAATGTTCCGACATGAGTCAAACAAAAACAGAGTTTGGAAACTTTTCGAATCTCAATTTAAAGATGCCCAAGAACTATATAAAAAAATTACTTGGAGAAAAGCAGACTTTAGAGACCTACCCAGTTTAGACTCAGCCTTTAAGGACATCAGCCATGTTTACCATTGTGCAGGCTATATTTCCTTGGCACATAAGGATGTCGAAAAACTACTCGAAATCAATGAAAAAGGTTCCGCCTACTTAGTGGACCTGTGTTTACTCCATTCGGTTAAAAAAATAGTGTATGTCAGTTCCATAGCCGCCTTAGGTAGCGATCCCAACATTTCTTTAATCGACGAAAAAACACCCTGGGACAAAAATACTAACAAAAGTCCCTACGTCTATTCCAAATATGGAGGGGAAATGGAAGTATGGAGAGGAATGGAAGAAGGACTGAATGCGGTCATAGTGAACCCCAGTATTGTAATAGGAAAAGATAGCCCGATTGAAAAAATACTAGAAAAATACCATAAAGGTTTGAGGTGGGCTACCCCCGGGACCAATGCACTTGTCAACATCCAAGATGTTATCCTAGTGATGTATGAACTGATGCATTCTGAAATCAATGGAGAACGCTTTATTTTAGTGTCCGAAAATTGGAAAGGAAAAAAGTTAGGAGAAAAGCTGCTCAAAGAAGGAAAATTCAACAGGAGGGTAATTTTAATTCCTAAAGGGTTTTTCTATTTCTTGTGGGCTTTTGAGTATCTGATTCAATGGCTTGGCATTAGAAAACGTTTTTTGACCCGTGCCTTTATTTCCAGCCAATACGAAGAGAAAACCATTGAGGGGGAAAAAATAAAATCATTTATAGATTTTGAGTACACGCCAATAAAAAAGCTCCTTTTTGACTGATTTAAATTGATCTCCTTTAAAGATCAACTATTCTTCAACTGCACGCAAGGTTTTTTCTATGCTGTCTCTTAACATTTTGAGACGGATTTCAACCATTTTGAAAACAGGGATGTATTTCTTAGGGTTTTTAGCATAATAAGATTGGCTAACAGCCAACTTTAAGCTATCTATTTCGTACTTTTCGTAGAGGTATTCAGGCACCAATAGATTCTTTTTATTTTTGATGTAGGAGGATTCACGTTTAATGTTTTTCATCAAAATAATATCCGCCATAACTTTGCTCATTTGCTCCGGTGGGATGAGATCATCCGGAGATCTGTTCTCTACTATTTCCTTGCAAGAGAAGGTAATAATAGATAATAGGAAAATAATTTTTTTTATACTCATCGTTCGAAAGTTAGTTTTTTACCCAATGCACTTTCAATAATTTTCCCCTTATCGTAAACCAAATTCCCGTTGACAAAGGTTTTGCAGATTCTAGCTCCAAAGGTAGTTCCCTCAAAAGGAGACCATCCACATTGGTAGAGTAGGTCATCTTTGACTACAGTAAATTTTTGATTCATGTTGACCAAGACCAAATCAGCAAAATAGCCTTCGCGGAGAAAGCCACGATTTTGAATTTTAAATAATATGGCAGGATTGTGACAGGCTTTTTCGACCAGCTTTTCCAGGCTGGTTTTACCCTGCTGTACTGCAGTCAAAAGTGCGGGATAGGCATGCTGTACCATGGGTCCACCAGAAGGGGCCTTTGTGTAAAAGTTTTGCTTTTCTTTAAGTAAATGAGGAGCATGATCTGTAGCCAATACATCAATCCTATCTTCATTAAGGGCTTTCCAAAGGGCTTCTCGGTCGCTAGCTTTTTTAACCGAAGGGTTCCATTTGATCAAAGTTCCTTTTTGAGCATAATCTTCCTCCGAAAACCAAAGATGATGAACACAAACCTCGGCGGTTATTTTTTTTTCTGCCAGCGGCTTTTCGTTTGAAAACAATTCGGTTTCAATAGCGGTTGACAAATGAAAAACATGCACTCTCGCTCCGGTAGCTTTGGCCAAGCGTATAGCCCTGGAAGATGATCGATAACAAGCCTTTTCGCTTCTGATCTTAGGATGCTTTTCAACGGGAATATCATCCCCATATATTTTAATGTACTCTGCCAAGTTTTTTCTGATGGTCTTTTCGTCCTCGCAATGAACAGCTATTGGCAAATCTGTACTGGAGAAAATATTTTCCAACACCTGCTCGTTATCAACCAACATATTGCCAGTAGAAGATCCTAAAAATAATTTCAGCCCTGCCGCTTGGGTGGTATCAAAAGACTTGATTTCTTCCAAGTTATCGTTAGTCCCTCCAAAGAGAAAGCCATAATTAGCAATAGAGTCTTTTGCTGCTCTTTCCAATTTATCTTCCAAGGCTTTTAAAGTTGTGGTCTGAGGTTGAGTATTGGGCATCTCAATAAAGGAAGTAATGCCCCCAGCAACCGCTGCTCGAGATTCGGAAGCAATGGTGGCCTTATACGTCAAGCCTGGTTCCCTAAAATGTACTTGGTCGTCGATCCAACCAGGTAGTAAATGAAGACCTGAAGCATCAATGAGTTCCTCACTCCCTGTAGGTTCAATACAGTTGCTAATTTTCTTTATCTTTTCCCCTTTAATCAAGAGATCTTTTTGGGAAACTTCACCCTCATTTACCAATTGAGCATTTTGTATTAATTTCTCCTTCATCAAGTTTAATTAAATATACTTCTTATCCTTAAAATTAATACAGCAGACAGTGCCTCCCAGATTATCTTTCCATTCATTTTGGACACCCCCAGAACTCTGTTGGTGAAAACAATGGGATGCTCTTTGTACTTAAACCCTTTTTTCCAAATTTTAAATTTCATTTCGATTTGAAATGCATAACCTACAAATTTTATTTTTTTAAAATCCAACTGCTCCAAAACTGCTCTCGTATATCCAACAAAACCTGCAGTGGGATCTTTAATAGGCATAAAGGTAATCCACCTTACATACAAAGAAGCCATATAGGAAAGTAAAATCCTACTTAGAGGCCAATTGACTACATTGATACCCTTGATATAGCGTGATCCGATCACCAAATCGAAGTCAGACTTAAGGTAAGCAAGCATAGGAGCTAATTCTTTTGGATCGTGAGACAAATCGGCATCCATCTCAAAAATGAAGTCGTATTTATTTTCCAACGCCCACATAAAGCCATGAATATAAGCTTTCCCCAAACCTTCTTTACGGACGCGTTGTTCCAAAAAAAGATGTTTGGAGCGGGTTTTCATTAATTCCAAAACCATATTAGCAGTTCCATCTGGGGAGGAGTCGTCAACTACCAAAATATTAAAAGCTTTGTCTTTTAGGATCATTTCAATGACCTTTTTAATGTTTTCAACCTCGTTATAGGTGGGAATGATTACTAAAACTTTCTCCATAGCTTAGGGTAAAAATACTAAATCATGTGAAATAAAATAGAGAGTTAAAATACTTCCTTAATTTTATTTCATGTTTCAATGGACCGAAAGATTTCAACCTCAACAAGAATGGATTACCATTTCCATATTTTTTATTTTTATTCTCTTTGTTTATCTCCACAAGCTGAACAAAAATCAATTTAAACTTCTTTTTTCTTTTTGGGATTCTAAAAGCTATTATAAAACATATTATAGGGGAAATCTTGCCAAACCAATCAATTCTTTTAACTTAATTTTGACACTAATCTCCTTAATAACTTTTTCACTTTTGGGTTATTTTTTTTATGAAAAAATCTTGTTGTCATTTTTGGGTGAAATCTCATTTCTTACTTTTTTTATTATCCTTTCAGTACTAGTCATTTTTCGTTATGGGATGCTAAAACTTATTTTTCAACAATCAAATCAACTGGAAATCTTTAAACAGACCGTTTTCAGAAGCATAAATTTTTATGCATTAATCAGTCTTTATACTCTTTTATTTATATCAATTTATAACTACCGTTTTAATACCTATTCAGAAATACTTTTTATTATAAGTATACTAATTCTATGTGTAGTTTTTTTTACTCACCTGACAATTTATATAAGGGTTATAAGAAATAATCCTCAAAATTTAGTTTATTTAATTTTGTATCTTTGTGCTTTTAAAATAGCGCCCTGGCTTTGGCTCTATAAATTAGTTTATTAGACAAGAGCAAAATTAGAAGAAATATGAAAGTGAAGACTATCTTGGTTTCTCAACCTGAACCTGCAAGTGAGAAGTCTCCCTACTCTCGATTACAAGAAAAACATAAGCTTCAAATTGATTTTCGACCATTTATTCATGTTGAGGGTTTGTCAGCAAAGGAAGTAAGATTTCAAAAAATCAATTTTTCTGACTTTGATAATATTATTCTAACTAGTAGAAATGCTGTAGACCATTTCTTTAGAATCACAGAAGAAATGCGTTATAAGGTTCCAGATTCTACAAAATATATTTGTCTATCCGAGGCTATAGCCTTCTACCTTCAAAAGTATGTAGTTTATAGAAAGCGTAAAATTTATGTAGGTGAAAAAAGTATCGCTGATTTAGAAGCAGTTTTTAAAAAGTTTGAAAATGAAAAGTTTTTACTCCCTACATCGGATGTACTCAATCCGAACATTCCTGATTGTCTTAACAAAATGGAGGTAGATTGGGTCCGAGCACCATTATATAAAACCGTGGTAAGTGACCTTTCAGATTTGAGGAATGTCTACTATGATGTTTTGGTTTTTTTCAGTCCTTCTGGGATCGAGTCACTATTTAAAAACTTTCCGGATTTCGAACAAAAGAATACAAGAATTGCGGCCTATGGTGATGCGACAGTCCTTGCTGCGGACAAAGCAAAATTGAGAATTGATATTAAAGCACCTACACCTGATACACCATCTATGACCATGGCCATAGAAAAATATATCAGTAATAACGGCAAGTAAAAAACTTAATTCTATTCAATCTTGTCATGAAAGCTTTTCCAAAGTAATGTAAGCCATCCCAATATCAATAAACTTCCTCCTATTGGAGTCACCGGTCCCAAGAATGAAAAATCAAATGGGCTCAATTTCCCTAGAGAAAGGATAAAAATGCTGAAGGAAAAAAGGACAACCCCCCAAAAAAAAAGTCTAAAAATCAAGGGGTTTCTTGCCAAAGGTATCTGTGAAAAAACCAAAAGTGCCAATCCATGATGCATCATATACGAGACCCCCGTCTGAAAGGATTGCAAAACTTCTGTCGAAAAATGAGCTTTAAGCACATGACTTGCAAAAGCGCCCAAAATAACTGCCAGCAGGGTGAAACTGCCTCCGACCAAAATATATTTTCTCATAAAGTGAATGTAGTGTTAAAAATTTTAATTCCCATTGGTTAGTTTATTAATTTTATTAATTTAAATAATGTTTTTAATTTAATTCATAAAGATTAAGAAGTATAAATTTTGAAGACAAAAAACGAGAAAGTACTGATTGACGGTTTGGATAAAATTATTCTAAGGGCACTTATGAATGATGCAAGAAAGTCAATCAATGAAATTGCAAAAACCGCTGGCATATCTGGTGCAGCTGTTCATCAACGCCTCAAAAAACTTGAACGTTCAGAACTCATATCGGGTTCTCAGATTGTCATAAACCCTAAAATCCTAGGTTATAAAACCATGGCATTTATTGGAATTTACTTGGACAAAGCAATGCGGAATCGCGAGGCGGTAAAACAACTCGAAAAAATCCCCGAAGTGACTGAATGTCATTATACCACAGGACATTGGAGTGTTTTGATCAAAATACTTTGTGAGGACAATGAACACTTGATGACCTTGTTGAACAACAAAATTCAAACCATAGAAGGTGTGTCCAGAACAGAAACCTTTATTTCGCTCAACCAGCAGATCAAAAGGCAAATTCAATTATAGAAAAATTTTTCAATTCTTCTTGCGATGAATAAATGCGAATATAATGATGAACATTTGTAATATTCCAGAAACCCCATTGGCCGTAATCACTGCAATACTATCAATCAAAATTCCATAGCAAAGCCAAATACAAATCCCAATAAACATTATCACATACATGGTAATAGAGACACCACTAGCATCACGTTTTTTACATATTTTGTGAACCTGAGGTATAAAAGCAATAGTTGTAAAAGTAGCAGCGATCAGTCCAATGATTTCAATTTGTAAGTCGGTCATCAGATGACAATATTTATTATTTTACCTGGTACCACAATGATTTTTTTAGGTGAGGCGCCATCGATTTGATCCAGTGTTTTTTGGTCTTTCATCACAGCCTCCTTAATTTCCTTAACTCCAATATCCAATGAAAGCTCTATGGTAAAACGCATTTTACCATTAAAAGAGACCGGGTATTCTTTGGTGGTCTCTTCTACCTTGCTGGGGTCAAAGGTGGGAAAGGGCTCAAATTCAATGCTCTCGATATGCCCCAACTGTTGCCATAACTCTTCACAAAAATGAGGAGCAAAGGGGGAAAGTAATACTAAAAGAGGTTCCAGCACCTCCTTATTGGAACACTTTAAGGCCGTCAATTCATTAATGCATATCATAAAAGTACTGACACAGGTATTGAAAGACAAGCGCTCGATGTCATCAGTTATTTTTTTGATGGTTTGATGAAGTACTTTTAGGCTTTCCGCACTGGCTGCCGATTTGCTTACTCTCCATTGACCTTGTTGATAAAACAATCGCCAGAATTTTTTAAGAAAGTTGTGCACTCCGGAGATTCCGGCGGTATTCCAAGGTTTATCTTGTTCAATGGGGCCCAAAAACATCTCATACATCCTAAGGGTATCTGCACCATAGTTGTCACAGATTTCATCGGGATTGACCACATTGTGTTTTGACTTAGACATTTTTTCAACCTCTCTGCCAACAATATACTTTCCTTTTTCAAGCACAAAATCGGCATTTTGAAAATCTTTTTGCCAATTTTTAACCGCCTCCAAATCCAATTCATCCTGGGTATTTACCAAACTAACATCCACATGTATAGGCTGAACTTGGTGTTCGCCGATCAAGCTTTTTGAGAGGAAGGTTTGAGTCCCTTTTTTTCGATATACAAAGGCTGAATTTCCTAAAATCATCCCTTGATTGACCAACTTTTTAGCGTATTCCTCTGTACTTGCATAACCGAGGTCAAAAAGCACTTTTTGCCAAAATCTGGAATACAAAAGGTGTCCGGTAGCGTGTTCACTTCCACCCATGTAAAAATCCACATCTTTCCAGTAGTCCAATGCTTTGGGCCCTACCCATTTCATTTGATTTTGAGCATCCATATAGCGGTTAAAATACCAAGAGCTTCCCGCCCAACCCGGCATGGTATTGAGTTCCAAAGGAAAAACAGTTTGATGGTCGATCCGATCTACGGAAACCACTTCTTCCTTGGCCTCGTCCCAAGCCCATGTTTTGGCGTTCCCCAAGGGGGGGTTTCCATCTTCAGTCGGGAGGTATTTTTCCACTTCGGGCAGTTCCAAGGGCAGGTGTTGCTCCTGCAATGGTATGGGAGTCTCCCCCTTAAAGTATATGGGAATGGGCTCCCCCCAATATCTTTGTCGGCTGAAAATAGCATCTCTGAGTCTAAAGTTTACCGCACCTTTTCCGCAGTTTTTGGTTTCTAACTCCACAATTACTCTCTCTATCGCTTCTTTGTAATCCAAACCATTTAAAAAATCGGAATGGGTCAATTTTACATTTCCTTTTTCCGAAAAAGCAGCTTCAGACACATCGACCCCTTCGAAAATGTTGACGATGGGCAAATCGAAATGAGTGGCGAAATCAAAATCCCTTTGGTCTCCACTGGGCACTGCCATAACTGCTCCGGTTCCATAACCTGCCAGTACGTATTCACCAACCCAAATAGGAACGGCTGCCCCGGTAAATGGATGAAGGGCATGAGCACCGATAAACACCCCGCTGATTGACTTGACATCAGCTTGTCGTTCACGATCCGACTTCTGAGCGACCAGGGCGGTATAGTCGGCAACTGCCTTTTGCTGTTCCGGGCTGGTGATTTTTTTTAACAACTCATGCTCAGGGGCAAGCGTCATATAGGTCACCCCAAAAATAGTGTCTGGCCGGGTGGTGAAAACCTCCAATTTCTCGGGATGATTTTTAACTTGAAAATAAATGCTGGCCCCTTTTGATTTTCCAATCCAGTTCCTTTGCATTTCTTTGAGAGAATCCGACCAGTCCAAGACATCCAAGCCCAGTAAAAGTCTGTTGGCATAGGCGCCGATGCGCATACTCCACTGACGCATCTTCTTTTTAGTCACAGGATGTCCCCCACGTTCCGAAACTCCGTTTACGATTTCGTCATTGGCCAAAACCGTCCCCAAGGAGGGGCACCAATTGACCTGGGTTTCTGACAAATATGTGAGTCGGTAATTCAATAAGATTTTTTGTTGTTGGTTATGGTCAAAAGACTTCCACTCTTGGGCCTCAAAAACAGGCGTATCATTATCGCAATAGGCTTTTACATTTGTATTGCCTTCCTTTTCAAAGCGCAGTATCAGTTCCGAAACAGGAATGGCCTTATCCACTTCGAGATCATAATAGGAATCAAATAATTTTAAGAATATCCACTGTGTCCAGCGGTAGTAATTCGGTTCAGAAGTCCGCACCTCGCGATCCCAATCGAAAGAAAATCCCATACGATCGAGTTGCTTACGGTATCTGTTGATGTTGGTTGTGGTCGTTTTGGAGGGATGCTGTCCGGTCTGAATGGCGTATTGCTCTGCCGGAAGCCCAAAAGAATCGTAGCCCTGTGGATGCAAAACATTAAATCCCGAATGTCTTTTGAATCGTGCAATGATATCACTGGCGATGTATCCCAAGGGATGACCTACATGAAGACCTGCACCAGAGGGATAGGGAAACATATCTAGCACATAGTACTTGGGTTGATCTCTTTCGTTGTCTGCCTTAAAGGTTTTATGGGTCGCCCAAAAGTCTTGCCACTTTTTTTCAATTTGCAGAAAATCGTAATTCATTAAGGCTTGTTTTTTGAATGC
>MDSV01153143.1_pt1 | contig 27728 bp, 18 predicted proteins | sample 810851 | NCBI WGS metagenome assembly MDSV01 (sample SAMN05326640, study PRJNA326480) | marine metagenome | isolation source: seawater | place: Atlantic Ocean: North East | collected 2012 | reverse complement strand
TCACGAGAATTACTACAATGTGGATGAAGCCAACTGCGAAGATGCAGGCCACGTTTGGATAGAGGATGACCACGACGATGGACACGACGATGGACACGATGATGGACATGGCGATGACGAGATTGCAATGTACATGTGTGTTAACTTCGTAGACGAATCAGTTTTGGATTCTACTGCAAACTTTTCATCAGTCTTTAACAACTCTAACTTAGATTACTCATTGTGTGACACTTCTGCAGAAGATGTGAACTACACATTTGAGAACTCTAGTATGACTCTCCCAAAACTCTTGGTGTATGAAATATGCTGGGAAGAAAATAACGGTACATTGTGTGAATATGGAACATTAGAGGCCGTAAATGGTTTAGAAATGTTTGACACATACACGATGGAAGACGACGAAAGCGCGGATGATTGTAATGGAGAGTACGATAACGAGAGCAACTTGTGTACTGAATGGATAGGTAACATCACAGATAGCGATGCAAATGGGCTCACAATTTCTGACGGAGAAGATGAAATGATTATGTTTTATCAATATGACTTACCACTCAGCAGTGGAGTTCTAATCATCGTAAATGAAGACGGCCACGATGATGAACCAATTTTCTATGACGGATGTACAGAGAGCACCGATCCAGAAGACAGTTATTACGAATGCTGGATGAATGATTGGGTAGATTCTGATGGTAACATAATCGAAAGCGATGGTTATGATATGGATGAGTGTACTGATTTAGACCCAGGTTGGGAATGTTATCGCCATTACGATGCAGATACAGAATGGTCCTTCGATAGAGAAATACAAGATTGCGACTCTGATAACAACACAATGGTATCCTATGATGAGTTAGAGACTTGTATCGAAGAAGATCTCGCTAATGATGGATATGGACACATGAATGCTTCAGATGTCCATGCTTATGATGAATTCAACATGAGTGACATGAATAACGACAGTATGTTGAATGAATCTGAATTTGATTACCTAAACTCAATGCTTTCACACAGTGATGATGATCCTAACTACCAAGATATGTTCAGCATGATGGATTCCAATGAAGACGGTGAAGTAACATTTAGCGAATGGCAAGACATGAACAATCAAAGCGATGAACCAATGCCTGATGACGAACTGGACAGGTTTGCGTTAATCATAAATTTCTTTGACGAGAACAACAGTGGCGGATTGGATTTATCTGAATTCTTGAACATGATGTTCACCTTGGATGATGAAGATGGTAATATGGAAGAAAACCCAGAATTCATGTTTGCAATCATGGACTCAGATAGCGATGGAGAAGTCACTCTGGACGAATGGGTTGCTTCATCTAATGATTCAGATGATGGCCCAATGTCTCAAGAAGAGATTGATGGCCTGAGCATGATGATGGACATGTTCGATGATGATGATAGCATGGGACTAGACTACTCTGAATTCGAGGCAATGATGGAATCAATGAACAATGGCGACATGGAAGATAATCCAGAATTCTTGTTCAATATGCTTGATGCTAACGATGATGGTGAAGTAACAGCATCAGAGTGGGCAGACGCATCTAACCAATCTGAAGATGAAGAACCAATGTCTGACGAAGACTTTGAGATGTTCTCTGCAATGATAAACAACTTTGACAGCGATTCCAGTGGCGGTCTCGACTTTGAAGAGTTCACCAAAATGATGGATGAAATGGATGGTGAAGACGAAGACATGCAGGACATGAAGATGTTGATGGTTATGGGACTTGATGGCCTTGGCGGAGATCTAGATGACTACAGTTTGGTATTGTCTCAATGTGACCAATTCGAGCACCCTTCAGGATTCTTTATGCAAAACGAAAATTGTGGAGATGACGTATATTCAGTGACACTTTCTTCGATTGCTGTATCCGAGCAAGAAGCAATGTTTTCCACACAATCTATCATTTTCATGGATATGGATGAAAGTGGTACTTTGACAACAGGAGACATGTTCATGATCGATACTTCCTCACTTGACCTAGACGAAGATTGGAATGCGGCACGACTGCACTCTGAAGAAGCAGATGCTTATTCTGATGAGAACCCAATGGCTATGCCTGGATTCACAGGAATCCTTGCAACAATCGGTCTATTAGGTGCTGCGCTAATCCGTAGAGACTGAATCTAATGGATTGTAGATACATTCTTGATTCACCCCTCCATTGATTGGAGGGGTGGATTGAGAGGTTGTTGATATAGTGCAACTGCAAGAACATTCTATGGGCCAGAGAGTCGCACATGTCGATTCTATCCGGGCTGTTGCAGTTCTACTAATGGTGATGGTTCACTCCGCAGCAACATGGGGCCCTAGTTCTAACACCCAGTCTTCAGCATTGGTATACGTAGTTTCAGGACTTGGAGGCCTAGCAGCTCCGTTATTCGTCACAATATTTGGCTGGGGTTGTTTTCATTCAACAGCTACAGCGAATCAACGATACATCCGAGCCGCATTCCTAATACTCGCACAGATAGTTGTGAATCTCTCTGCACCTCATTTATTCGATCCACTAACTCCAGGAGTCCTGACCTTATTCGCGATACTGACATTGACTCAGCCCCTATGGGTCAAGCCATTTCGAATTAACTCTGACAAGGGTAACTCAATATTGTGGGTTTGGATATTCGCAATCTTAGTCTCAGTATTCCTTTTGTCCAACTTACAAGGCTCTAGTCAATGGAGTGATAGAGTCGAAGTTTCATCAATCATAGTATTGTTCAAACATCTGATTCTTACAGGAACTTATCCACTCTTCCCTTGGATTATTTTTGCTGGATTCGGCTCTTGGATTGCCAGTAAACAAGAAAAAGAACGAACTTTCCCTATTGACAAAAAGAGTATTTTATCCATTATTGCAGGATTGTTATTCTGTATTTCAACACTGGTCTATTCTAAACAAAATGGGTTAGAATGGGCTTCACCATCTGGTGACTCTATACTCACCTTTTTCCCATCAAACGCTCCATTCCTAATCGCTGCGCTTACTGGCGTTTCTCTTCTATGGATTCTAATTCAAGCAACTAATCTAGTCATGCTCAATCCGTTGGGTAAAATTTCACTAAGTGTTTACCTCATTCACTTCATACCAATTGGACTATTCTACAATATTGATAATACAAATGATTGGAGTCTTTCAATCTCAATGGTGGTTGTTCTGGCTTACACATTACTATGGATTCCAATTTCTCATCTGTGGCAAAAGTATGCACCAAAGTCGAATTTTGAACACCTTTTACGTGTTCTTTCTAAGAAAAATTGATTATTCAAATTCTCAAATTGAGTAATTCTTGAGGAACCCTGTAAGTATACTTGGATTCTAAGCCATGTACATTGATCGAATTAGTTACTTTGTCAAAATCAACAGTCAAAGCCTTACCTTCTAATCCATGTAGGGGCATCGATGCTGCAAAAGTTCCCTTTTTCGAGATTGAAAAACCTGTAGCAACATTTTCTTTGAAAGACTTGAATTGTATGAAATCACTGTTTTCCATAACATGACCCAAGTCTATGAAAAAAGATTTGAATTCCCTACAAAGAGAACTCCATTCATTGATTTCTACAGTAATCATGCAATCAACTATTCTGAGTTTTCTTTCCAGTTTCCATGGAAATTCTCTGCATTGTCGACTCTGACGAATACGTCAAGAGCAGCCCACACAAGACTGTTGAAACCGCTAGCCATTCCATCTGGGCCCCCTGCTTTAGCCGTCATGAACTCAAAGGTGTCAGAAGGAGAATGCCATTCCTGCCAGAATGAAATATCTCCTCCTGGGCTAAAGAAATTGAAAGTTGGAAAACCTGCTTGGAAGAAAGAGCAATGGTCAGAAGCACAAGACTCTGCTATCTGCCAGTAAATCGGATTTCCTTCGGTTGGCTCGTATGCCAAATCTTCTTCGATAGTCGTACCAACCCAATCATGCATTCTCTCCATATTTTCTTGGCTTGCTCCAGCGACACTGATAGACCAATCATACTTTGTTGGCTCGAAAATCTCTCCTGCTGGGCCGATTACCGGTTCAGTGAGTGGAGTGATTGGGTAATTCAACGCAACCATATCGAAGTTCATGTATGCTCGAACCGAGACATTCTCTGGTAGATTCGCTACGTATGCTCTTGTTCCCAACAGGCCTTCTTCTTCGCATGCCCATAGTCCAGCAACAACTGTGTGGTCAAATTCCATTTGTGCTAATGCTTGAGCCATCTCCAAGGATACTGTTGAACCCGAAGTGTCATCATTTGCACCTTCATTGGTTCCTCCTCCTGGTGGAGTGAACATGTATGCAATATCGAAATGTCCGCCAATTACAATGTATTCATCAGGGTTTACTCTTCCCCAGTTGTAGCCTACAATATTCAATTGGTCTGGGTCATCTGGGTATCGAGTTATCTCCACGTGATCAAAACCCATCTCCCACATCTTCTCTTCCATAGCTTCGGCAGCATTCTCGTATGCTGCACCACCTTCGTGTATGGATGCTGATGCACACCATCGATTGTTATACTGCGAGGTCAACATATCTGCAGTTTCATATGCCCTACGGCCATCTACTAGCATCATTTCAACGCTGTCTTCTAAAATTAATGTTGAATTCCAAGTTTCTTCGCCTGCTGTAAACGTCAGAACAACATCTGTCCTTTCTGAATCCAAAACTAAGAAATCAAGTGTTTTCTGAGAAGCAGGGAATGTCATCTCTTGTGCATCTCTAAGAACTCCAAAAGAGTCCATAAAAAATAATCCTGCTGAACGGTTCACGGTCCAATCTACAGTTGAGTCTACTTCAATAGACATGTATTGTCCTCGTGTAGCGCTAGAAACATCATCCACTGCGATTTCAGGAATTACTGATTCTTCTTCTAAGTCTTCACCAAAACATCCGCTGAATGATGCGAGGAAGAATGTCAAAATTATGAAGACAGCACTACGCAATACATCACCACTTGCAAGGATCTAGGTGGGTTTTCCCGCCCATTAGTTGAACTAAGCATCCAGGAACCTTAACTCTGCCATCTTCCTGCTGATTCTGTTCCATAATGGCAACCAGTGCGCGGCTAGTTGCTACTGCCGTGGAGTTGAGTGTATGAACTGCAGAATTACCTTCGCTGGTGCGGTAACGCATCTGAAGGCGGTTTGCTTGGTAATCGGTGCAATTAGAACATGAAACGATTTCTTTGAACGCATTAGCGCCAGGAAGCCATGCTTCAAGGTCATACTTTCTTGCAGCGACAGTCCCCATATCTCCTGTGCAGATATTGACTACTTCATAATGCAATTCTAGAGCATTCCAAAGTTCAAGGCAATTCTTCAATAAATCTTCATGGTGATCCCAAGAATCATCAGGGTGAGTGATTACTACCTGTTCTATCTTAGTGAATTGATGAACTCTCCATATGCCTCTATCAGAAAGACCATGTGCTCCAACTTCTCTTCTGAAACAAGGACTTACTCCGACCATTTTGATAGGTAGAAGACTAGGCTCTAGGACTTCATCCATGTACATTGAAGTTAGCGGGTGTTCGCTAGTTGCAATCATGTACAATGGGTCGGGAGTGATGCCATACATCACAGTTTCAAAGTCAGACAAATCAGTAACACCTTCGTAGGCTTTTCTATTCATCATCACGGGAGGTTGAACAAGAGTAAACCCTCTTTCGATAAGGAAATCTACAGCGTATGTTTGCAGTGCTAATTCTAATCTAGCCAAGTCTCCCTTTAGGAAGAAGAACCGACTGCCTGCTATCTTTGCAGCTCTTTCTAAGTCAACCCATTTATTCATCTCAATTAATTCATTATGAGTGCGTGGTTCAAAATCAAACTCTGGTTTTTGACCATGTAAGGAATGTTGAGTATTACCTGTCTCATCATCACCAACTGGCACAGCCTCGTGCAGTAGATTTGGGATGCGCATTCGAATCACATCTCGTTCTTCGAGAAGTGAATTGGCTTTCTCATCAAGAGCAGCAATGCGTTCTCCCAAATCTTTCACTTGGGCCATTATTTTGTTTGCAGCATCCATCTGTCCACTCTTTTTGGCATCAGCGATACCTCTAGCAGCCAGGTTACGCTCTCTCCGTCCATCTTCCATTTCTTTGAGGGCGCTTCTCCATAACTGGTCTAATTCGATAACTTTGTCAATACTGTCGTGAGGTATGCCGCGTTTGTCATGATCCGCGCGGATTTTATCCGCATCGTTTCGAAACAATTCCATACTCAGCATAGCCAATCAACTCACAAAGAAATACCAAACGAAAACGCAGCACTACCTACGAAAATAAGTCCGCCTACAATGTATCCTAGAATCGCACCACCATTCAGTAATGGCAATCCTGCTTGAGGCCGGCCTGATGCCACATACCCCATTAGAACGAAGTAACCGATTAGTCCTCCAATCAGAGCAGATATACCGACTGCTAATCCATCTGTTGGTATTGAGTTAACACAAGAAACTACTAGCATGCCAGGGAAAATCACATCGCCAAGGCCCATGAACATAGCTTCCTTTGGCTTCTTACGCTTCTTCATTTTGGCAGGAGGAGATGTAGAACTGACTTTACTTTCTGAACTTTCTGGAGGCCGAATGCTGTCCTTTTCATCAAGCATAGAGTAGCCACTCTCTTGAGGCGCAACCAACAAAATTGGTAAATTCAATCCAATCATGGTATCTGCAAGATCAAGCATATGTTTGGAGCGGTATACAGCCCATGCATCGTAAATGGCTGCTAGAATCATGAATATGACAACCAAAGACGGAACAAATGTTACGCCTAGCATAACAATTACTCCTGCTCCCACCAATACGCCTACTGTATTCACTACATACCATTCTGGTCGGATAATCAATGCAACCATCAAGATAATGGCAAGACCTATTCCCAAGAAGAACGCTGTATCATCCCATTGAATTCCATAGGAATTGTACATAGTATCTGGGTCAAACTCTCCAGTTACTACTATCATTGAATAGTTATCATGGGCCCATTGAGCTTCCTCTAATCCACCAATACTAATCGCCTGAATTTCCCACCCATCAGCCGTTAACTTACTTTCGGTATCAAGAACAATATCGAATGTTGCATATTCAGTAAGTGATGAATAGAAAAGTCCGTGAATGCCTTCTGCATCTGCAATCCACAATTCATTTCCATTCTCGCCATCGAGGTCAAAACTTTCAATCGCGCTTATCGGTCCTTCGAATACATCATCGGCAAGGAATCTATCTTCTTCTTCATATGTGCCAAATGGGCTGTCTACTTCCTCATCGATTATCCAACTCTTAATCAAGCCATCAGAATGGCCTATCATGACTAATTCTTCATCATCATCCCACGGACTTGATATGATATTGAAAGCGGTTACAGGGTTGTCAACATTGGTCTGGTATAGCCACTCAACCGTACATTCATCAATCCAACCAGGTGGAGCCATAGGGCCATCAGAATAGGCGCCTGAAAATTGCTCAAGTTTAATCATTGTAGCACCATTAGGCGTAGCAATTATTAGGCTGTCATCATCATACTGGCTAGCGTGTAAAATTTTCTCATTCATCTGAAGCTGTGGGTAAGACCACTTTGCTTGACCAACTGTGAGATTAGTTCCGTGGAAAGTGTTTCTACGAACTAATTCATTTCCTCCCGTAGTGATATACAATGCGCCCTTCGCTTGTTCAAAGTCACCCTCTGGGTTTTCGACAATCTCTAGTGCTGCAATGCAACCATCGATATCCGAGAGTGGCTTGACGTCTTCCAGAGTACCATTCCAATTTTGCTCATCAAAACAAGCATATCGATTTAGAAGTTCTCCGGTATTCTTCTCAAATGACCACATCCACATGCCATTCGAAGCAGTATACGAATGTTCACCTTCAACAACATTGATGATAGGATCTCCTGGGAATGAATTGATTTCTAATGACCAATCTAATGATGTATTAGCAGCCCTTTTTGATATTACAAATGTATGATTAGAATAGTTGTCAGTCCAATTTATGATCTGAGTAATCATTGAACCATCATCATTCATCGAAACCATTTCTTCCTCAATTTCTTGAGAATCAGTGAATACAAAAGGCTCAGTTTCGACATCTGGAACCAATAATATGTGTGCTCCAGGGACAGTAGTGTAGCAAAGAGCCAAGAACAATACAAACATTAGTCCGTATTTGATTATGTGTTGCATGTGCTTCTTTGCTAACCATAGAATTACGAATGTGAAAGCAAAAATTGATGCAAGGTACAGCCCAACCCATCTGCCTTGTTTAGAGCCTGATTCTCCAAATGCTTGCAATCCAGCAGCATCAAACCAGGGCTGTAACCAAATCCCAATCAGGATTGTAATGATGAACATAAATGCCATTCCTAGCATCCCCGGGGCTTGCTCAATCATCTTAGTGAGCAGCCTGTCTTCTTTGGCCAATTCACGCTCGACGCGCTTGATATTGTCCACTGATGCATCCTCTGCCATGCTTGCACCGAGTATGAGGGTGGTTTTCTAACCATTGGGTGGTGTGGCCCCTACGGGGCCAATGGTGACACAAGCAGCGAGGGAGTGGTTAGCAGCCTCAAAATCGAAAGGAATGTCTCTTGGGCTTTCTCGCGTAAACGAGGCACTGGAGGCCCTTGGCCGCCCAGACAAAGGCATGGATTGCATTCATGTCGCCGGCTCGAATGGGAAAGGGAGTGCTTGTGCACAACTAGTTGCCGGATTAGTAAGGGCTGGATACAGAGTAGGTTTATTCTCATCTCCTCATCTGGTACGAATCGAAGAGCGGGTTAGAGTAGATGGAAAATCGGTATCAGAAGAAGAATTTGATAGGGCGCTATCTGAAGTAAAAGATTTACAAATTGAACTTACTTTTTTTGAGATAACCTATCTTACATCTTTGATTGCTTGCAGGGATGCAGGAGTTTCAATAATGGTTCTCGAGACTGGACTTGGAGGGAGATTAGATGCAACTCGTTCAGCTGAAGTGGTTGGATGTTTAATCACATCAATTAGTCTTGAACACAGTGACATCCTAGGCAATACGATTGAAAAGGTCGCAAAGGAAAAGGCTGCAATATGGAGGCCAGGCGTTCCAATCTTGATACGAGATCCTTGTTCTGCAAGTGTTAGAAATGCTATGCGAGACGAAGCGATAAGTGCTAAGTTCTATCTTCCTGAACCATCCAATTTCATGGAAGAAGCGGCCGATTTAGCTGAGATGTTGTGCGCAATGATTGGGTATTCATTCGTTAGGAGGCCAATTACTTGGCCCGCTAGGATGCAATACATCGAAGGAGAGCCGAATTTATTGTTAGAAGCAGCACACAATCCGAGCGGTATGGAAAGGGCAATTCCAGAAATAGCAGCAATACTTCCAGAAAAATGGTCTCTTCTTCTGGGAACTTCTCCGCAGCAAGATATGACTGAATTTTTGCGCCCCTTATACGCGCTTGTCTCGACACACCCCCCCGTTGAAATGATAACTACCGAGCCCAAAGAAGGGCGTTATCCAGGTGTCAAAAATCCAATAGAAGGAATTACACATATTGAAAATCCGGTAACCGCAATTCAATCATTCAAGAATCCTACTGACCTTATCTTAGTCACTGGTTCCCTGTATTTGTGCGGAAATATCCTTTCTTACCTCGGTCTCGATGCCGACATAGTTTGATGAAGTATGTTCTTCTGAGATGCATTGTTGAGACTTCATGAGTGAAAAATGGGATATCCGATTTGTCGAACTTGCAAGGCATATCTCGCAATGGAGTAAAGACCCCTCAACCAAGGTTGGTTGCGTGGTTGTTGGCGAAGATCGTGAAATCCGCTCCACTGGATTCAATGGCTTCCCTAGAGGGATTAGCGATGATGCTGAAAGGCTGGTTAACCGTGAAATGAAATATCCTCTTATTTGCCACGCCGAAGAAAATGCAATTATGCATGCTGCTAGAATTGGAGTATCTCTCAAAGGAAGTACAGCATATGTTACATGGCCCCCATGTTCCAGATGCGCTAGATCTCTAATTCAAGCAGGGATAAAGGAAGTAGTATATTCTACAGAAGAAGAAATTCCAGAGAGATGGGTTGAAGATTTTACAATTTCATGTGAAATGTTGGCTGAGGCTGGAGTCATCATTCGTTCTGTAGATTGAAAAATAGCCGAGATTTTTGAGGCCCGTTAGACCGGTGTTTTCAAGTCATTGTTTCACCCGTTAGCAACCATGCGAGCCATCTTTGCGTTGGTCACTATCGGCTTGCTGGCATTTTCAGGTTGTACTTATGAGCCATCAGGTTCGCCGCCAGAAGAGGCAGTAGAAGCCGAAGTTGAACCAATTCTTGGCTGTACCGATTCAAATGCAAAAAATTACGATAAAGAAGCAGAAGAAGATGATGGTTCTTGTGAATATGATGAACCTGAACCAGAGCCGATATTAGGATGCACAGATTCAGATGCAGAGAATTATGATACAAATGCTACAGAGGATGATGGAACCTGTGAGTATCTTGAAACAATACCTTGCAATGGTTTGGTAATTTTATGCCACAGAACATACGACCAAGTGACATTCCCTGAAACACACAATTCATATTCGACCCATGAAGACAACATCTACTATCCTGCAAGTAATCATCGCACAGGATTTCAAGCACAATGGAATGCAGGAATGAGAGCATTTATGCTCGATACTCACTATTTGACAACTGCTGACCAAAGCCAATCCAATGTCCGTTTTTGCCATGGAGATTCCGATAGGGGCTTTAGTCCATGCACCTACGGAGCAGTTGACCCTTGGAATTGGTTGAATGCTTTGGAGTCTGAAATGAACAGCGAGGACAGGGACATAGTCACCCTCCTGATTGAAAACTATGTTGAACCAGACCACTTAAAGGAAATTTTTGATGATGTAGGGCTATCTGATTCAATGTACATCCATCAAATGAATGAGGAATGGCCAACCCTAATCGAATTGATCAATATGGATAAGAGATTAGTAGTGTTTTGGGAACAATCCAGTGATTCTTCCCACCCCTATTTCCATGATTTTTTAACGCACAGCTGGACTACTAATTATGCTGATTCAGAAACATCATCGATGGATTGTGAACCTCTCCGAGGCGATTCTAACCAGCCTGCTTTCCATATGAATAACTGGTTGAAAAATCAGGCCGGTTTGTCTGACCCAAACCGAGCAAGTGAAGCAAACGATGTTGATTTCATGGTTGACAGAGCATTAGAATGCATCGATACCCATGGCAAAAGACCGACCTTCATTGCTGTTGATTGGTGGGAAGAAGGGGATGTTGTTGAAGCGGCCCTAAGAGTTAATTTGTTAGAGTTAGATTCTGATTAACCCCAAAACCTTCTAGTTCTTGCATACTCAATTTCTGCAATATGGATTGCTTCTAGCAACCCATCTATGTCTCCACGCTGGACTTTACGCATCAATCTTTGACAAGTCGCTTCACCGATTCCTCTTCCCATCAAGGCTAGGATAGCTTCCATTCCCCTGTTAGCTACAGTCTGAGCATTTTTCATCATACGATCACGAATCTTTTCGTCGTCTGATTTCACCCAATCTACCAATTGCTTTTCCAGTCCTTCACGCATGCACGCAAGCATTCTACCGCCACATTTCAGGCATGTTTTTACGTCATCAATCTCCGGATACCTGGCGACTCTAAAACGACGCACTGAGGCGCACATAAGGCAACAAAGAACCGCTCTTTCGTTCATCAAACGCCCTTCTAGACGAGCTCTTACTTGCTGATTATCAAAATTTGGTAGAAGCAGATCTTTCTCCGAGCGACTTGAAATTCCTAGTGGCCCACTTGCAGTAATTGTTAGTCCAATTAATCCTGATTGAATTGCTCGCATCACATCCATTGCTCCGTTTACATCCATCCTTTCATGGAATAATTTACCTAGAACTTCATCCATAACTGGAGTGCCTCGATATTTCTTTAGCAATGCTTGGATGTTGATTTTTCGTGGGTCTACTCCGTGACGAAGTATGCCGAAAATCTTAGCAATCTGGGCAAATCTCCATCTTACTTCTCTCGAATTAGGTAAGGTTACTGATAGTACACCCTCTAGGGCTTCAGGCGGAGTTTCTGAAAGCCATTCAATTAGTTCAGCAGGTCTTACTCCTGCAATCTGTAATGAAATCCTGCACGGTTCTACAATCAGTCTTCCCCATTTTCCAGAGCGCGTACTGGCCATGGCCAAAAGATAATGTCCAATTGCCTCATTGATTCTATTACCTTGGCAACAATTGAGAATTATCGCTTCGCCTCTATCTTCTATGGTTATCAGACGCTCACTAGGGACTACTCCAGCAGAATTGAAATGGGTTGTTACGATTTCAGCAAGAATACCTTTGGCTTCACCATTGAGTGGGTATTCATCGATGACTGAGTCTCCTTTGAGTAATTCAGCAGGATCGATTTGTTCGTTTGGCTCGTCAGGAATCAAACCTAAATCAATTGCAAATAGTCTTCGTAATCGTCCTGCTTCTCTGGCAACCTCGGCAGGCGTGGGAGGTAATTCTCCAACCCATTGGGGTGCATGACCCTGGTCTGAAACAGGCGCAACCAACAATTCGCTTTGGTCAGGGTCAGCATCCACTACCACCCAAGTCCTTCCAGCCATTACGAATCTTCTTTGCCTCCCATCAGCTTCCTCTCCTCCATCGTTTAGAGATAGAACGAATGCTTCATCCACGTTTCCTAGACTCTTGCGAGTTACAGCGTCTCGAACTCTATATGATTGTTTATCTGGAATCATCGATAGGTGTTTAGTGACCCATTGCCGAGTTCTTCCTGAACGACTAATCCAACCTTTGGCGAATTTGGGTGGCGGGTCGAATTTCAATTTGACCAAATCTTCAGACGGCTCTTCGTCATAAGCCAATTTAGGTTGCTCTGGTAGTGACTTTTTTGACACTCTTAGTAATTCTTGCCAGACATCGTGTGGCCACCTGTACCAAGGTACGGCAGCCGGGTCAACTTCGCATCGAATCACCCACCTGTCTGCTAACACTTTGGCAATCGATATGGTGTCATCATCACTCCAATCTTCGAATTGGCAAGCCCCAGAAATTGATTCTGTAATTTCTTTAATCGGTAATGCGCCATGGCTGTGCACCATCATCACAATTTGATTTGCGGCCACAGAAAGAGGCCTATTCCTCCATTCAACCGGTTCAATCTCGCCAGCAACTGCTTTTCTAGCAATAACTGCAGCTTCGAAAATATCATCACTTTCCCATCCCAGAAGGTGACCGCTACCTACGCCACCTAATCGATGGTCTGCTCTTCCAACACGTTGTAACATTCTATCGACAGAGCGTGGTGAGCGAATCTGTATGATATGATTCACGCTTCCCACATCTATTCCTAATTCAAGGCTTGATGTACACACTAAACCCTGAATTTTACCATTACGGAGGTCATCTTCCATTTGCGTCCTGGTTTCTTTGGCTAGAGATCCATGATGCACTCCTATCTCCAAATCTGGGGCAATTGCTTGAATCCGTTGAGACACGGTTTCAGCACTGTTTCGAGAGTTGACGAAAATTAAGCAGGGGTTCTTTTTTGCTACAATATCTGCTAGTCCACGCAATGTTGCATGCGCTCTAGGGGAGATGGCTAGTTCCACTGAACCAATTTCATCCTCAGGTAATTGGACAACAGCATCAACCGATAGTTCAGTGGTGCGTGGTGCTATTGCATTGATTGCTTCAGCATTTGGAGACAACCATTTCGCCACTTGTTTGGGGTTTCCTACAGTAGCAGATAAGCCTATTTTTTGCACCTTTGATCCCTTGAAGGATTCTAACCTTGAAAGTCCAATCGAAAGCTGCCAGCCTCTTTCTCCATCTGCCATTTCGTGAACTTCATCAATCACAACGGCTTTGACGGTTCGAAGTAATTCACGTAATTTGGAACCGGTAAACATCAGTTGGAATGTTTCAGGAGTTGTGATCATTACATTAGGGGGATTTCTGACATGCTTGTTTCTCTCCGATTGTGTAGTATCTCCGTGTCTTAGTCCGAGCCGTAGGCCTACAGCCGAGGTAATCTCCTCGAGTCTTCTGTCAACATCTCGGTTTAGAGCGCGCAAAGGAGTGATGTAAAGAATCGACATACCTGCCCATTCTTCACGCAAACATCTGTCCAACAATGGTAGCATTGCGGCCATTGTTTTTCCAGAACCAGTAGGGGCAACAACCAACCTGTCTTTACCGGACGCAATATCGTCCTGAGTAACATCTTGAACAGGTGTTGGTACCCAATTTCTCTCTTCCAGAGCCTTCTGCAAACCCGGATCGAGTTTAGCGAAGACGCCTTCGGCCATATTGTTGGGGCGATGTCACTGGTTCAAGAGGGCAACGATTTTCAGACTATCAGTAGTCATCATCATAATCATCGTTGTCTTCATCATCTTCCCAGTCTTCATCTTCCTCTTCTTCTTCCCAATCATCATCATAAAGTGACTCATCACCGTGAGTGATTGCTGTACGGTTAGCAGTAATTCCGATTCCGACTAGGACGATTACAGACAGTATAGAGAACAACCAAATTAGAGGTTGTTCGCGAATTGAGTCAAACCAACCCATGTAAGAGACATAAACGACTTCCACTTTGTGTTCAGCGGTGTTGTCATCATCGTTTACTTCTACGATTACATCATCTGGATCTACTTGTACTCTGATTCTATCAACGCCTTCCTCTGCACTCCAAGTTACTGTGACAGGTATAGTCTCATCAGAACCTATCTTGTTGAGAGTGGCAGAATCAAATGGTACAATCGAGTTGCCAGAGTAGAATGAAACCTTGAATTGAGAACTGGTAGAACCGCCAACATTTTGCACATCTGCAGTGATTTCTATTTCTTGTCCAGGGGCCACGTGGTCATCAGATAAGGTGATTGAACCGATTTTTAGTTGTGGGCCGATTGCACCTAATCTGACCCACTGACGTTCGAAATCAGTATCGTCATCAGCAATCTCTGCAATAGGGCTTGCCTCAGAGTTTGATACTACTGGGAATTCATTACCTGCAGAATCATATCCTGTAAGATAGAATCCAACCCAGTCTCCTTCCCTCATGGATATTTTACCATCATCTGTCAAGTCAACAGTTCCTGTCCATATTACACTTTGACCTTCTTGTTGCATTCCAAGAACCGATTGTCCAGCTCCCAATGTCAAAGTTCTGCTTGAGTCTCTCATAACCCAATGCACAATCTGCTTAGAGCCAGTCATATCAGCATCTTCAGTTCCTCGGAACTCTACGGGTACTTTGGTAAGATCAGTATTCGTCGATATATCGATTACGTTTAGAGGAGATGTTCTACTAACAACACGAGGCGCAGTATCGTCAACAACTACTCTAAGTGTAGTAGACACAGTTTGACCAGTCATATCTTCTCCCTCTCCTGGAATTCCGCCAATTGAAATCAAACAAGTCCTTGTTGGTGATGATTGAAGAGTTTCAGCGTGAGATAGTGGAACTTCAACAGAGTATCCTCCGTCATCTGCAAGTGAGCCATCAGACCAAGTGCTTTCTCCGTCAAATACTTCGATAACTATCGAAGCATCGTTAGGCGCTGGAACATTACTTCCTTCGTAAACTACTCTGCCAGTAAATTCTAGTCGGTCGTCATTCCTAACTCTGCTTCCGTCAGCAACAATTCCAGTTCTTGGTTCGCTAATATCCTCCACTAAGAATGAAGAAGCATCCAATACCAAGTCATTCTCAACCGTGAAGGTATGTTCTCCAATAATATGCCTAGTCGGGAACTCAGAACCTCTTTCTTTGTATTCTAGAGCAATGTCTGAAATGTCTTCGTCAGGCCAATCCCAACCAACTGTGAAATCAAAATCTACAAGAATCAAAGGCATGCCAGATTCATTGGTAGTTTGTACCATAGATGATGTGGTCGCGAGATTGATGAAATCTGATTGGCTAGCGAACACATCTGTTATTCCATAATATGAAATTCTTTGTTGGTCTACTTCGCTATTCGGGCCTTCGAAATCGAATACTAGATCGATAAACTCGAAATCGATAGCTGTATTTGCATCAATGAGTCCTAGGGATATTGTTTGGGGTGTGCCGGCGAAAATAGGTGCGTTATCATTGTGACCTTCCCATTCTAGACCTGTGAATATAGCAACTGAATCTTTACGAGTTCTGAATGTAGCATCATCGGCATCGAAGCCAGGACCACTTTCCCAGATGTAAGATACTTCGTCAATAATTGTAGAGCGGTGCAATGGGTTACCTGCCCTGTCTCCTCCATCCCAGTAGTAAGACACACGGCCCATATTTGGATTCCTAGAGTGGTCTATTGTAGATGAGAATGTCTTCATGTCTGCCTCACTTTCATTGACTACAACTTTGGTTGCATATTCACTAGAGTCAGCTTCTCCGTTTCTATTCAGGTCGTGGTCTGCTTCTACCCAATAGTACAATGTCAATTCAGTAGGGTCTCCTACAGAATCTGAAACCTTTAGCGTTACCTTCTGGCTTTCATCCGCTGCTTCATACGCATCATCCAATGGGTATGTTTCCAGGTTTTCAGGAGCGGTTGCATCTACTTTGTATGTTCTAAACCAATCTGAGTTCGAAGCCAAGACCATGCTTGCATCTCTTTCGTTATATGTTTGAATTTCATATGTCAATCCGCTTTCAACATCGATTTCAGGCATTTGAATCGATATGAAGAATGAACCATTAATGTTCGAGGTATCTCTCCAATCAGCATTAACGAATCCATTCTGTGAAACACGTACGTCGAATGCACTGTCCTTTGGAGCATCTGCAGAATCTGCGAACCACATTGCTCCTTGGAAGTGTAATGTTTCTCCGGCAGCAACCCAACTTCCATCTTCTACATCATTAGATGTAACTTCACCATCATTGTCTCTGATATTGAGCCAACCTAGTCCGAATGAATTGTTTACACGCAATCCGGTGTCGCTGGAAAGAGGCGTAGGGGAGTATCCATTGGTTCCAGAATTATCAAGGCAGTTTGTTCTGAATTTAACACCGTATTGGTCAGGGAAATTTGATGTCACGGTGAATAGCCAGTGAATCTCTAGTATCCCATTATTGAGAACGGACCATGAAGAAGGGTCGATGTCTATCCAGTCTTCAGGATCGTTAGGCGATGGGAATATATCTCCATCTTGCCATTCAAGTGTTGGGGCATTTGATGCGGGGTCAGCATCGAAAGACAGCGTTGCAGATTGGATGTAATTATTTGCGCCGTCACCTACGATATGCCTAGTGACTACCTCGTAAGGCTCATTTCTTTCATGGAGGATTTCGCCATCAGGTATAGTAATGTCTAGATTTACGGTATTTATCGTATATGTGACACTGAATCGCTCTAACACTACAATTCCGGCTGTCTGCGAATTGATATGGACAGGAATTACCACACTACCGGAACCAGTATCTGGAATTATGTCATTGAATGCATCGACAAATGCTGTGCCACCTTGCGTTGTAGTTCCAAGAAGAACACCTTGACCAGTCCACTCATTCCTTCCGTCTGCTCCAATATCAATACCGACTTGCTCTGGAGCATCAGAATGGAAAGTTATGTTCAAATCTTCTAGTGTAGGGGTTTCAGTTCTAGTTCCCGAACTATACATGTAGACATAGATGTAGAGATAACTTCCTGACATAGATACAGTTTTTGTTTCTCCGCTGAATGAGAATGTTTTGGTTGTTGAGTCTCGTAGTTGGACTTGTAAACTAGTTCCTGCGGGCGTTGTAGCATTCCACCATGCAGTTACAGCAACAGGTGCGTTCCCTGAATAAATATTCCTTACATAGAAATACCCTTGCGATTGGTAAGTGCTCGTGTATTCAAATCCGACAAAGTCTAGAACTGGAGTTTCTGTTGTGGTACCGTTGAGGTATGCTCTCCATTTGATGCTGGATCCCGGATTTGCGAAAGTCAACTTTTGATTGAATACCCCGCTCTTCCAAGAAACACCACCGTCATTAGATACTTCCAATTCAATACTAGTATTTGCACTGATGTGGCCTACCAATGCACTTACAGTAATTTCTTGGATTTGTTTTGTCAATGAAATAGTGGAGCCGGTTACAATCGAAGATGAAGATGTAGGAGTTCTGAAGTCAAAAATGGTCCCAGTACCTTCTCTTTGGATTTTATTCAGATATGTCGAACTGCATGATCGATGGCACTGGAAACCGAATGTATTGTCTCCAAGTTCATCCATTCCATAGTGCCCGCCTCCGTTTAGTAATACCTTGCCCATTCTTTCAACAAGGGTATTATCCATAGTGAAATGATTATGATAGCCTCGAAGATAGTAGTATTCGTTAGTCACAATTTTTGGTAGGTTTACAATCAAACCAGAAGGCTGAGTACTCGTGTCTCCTAACTGCTCTCTAGTTCCCAAGGTCCAAATTCCAATAGCTGAAGTTGGGTTAGATGGGCTAATTTCTTGCAAATATCTGTTGTAAGGCGATCGTGATTCATATTGCAGGAGGAACATTCTTCCAGAATCTTCATCGATGTCTACCCCTGCTAGATAGTATGAACTGGATGTCAAATACACGTTTTGACAAGTGATGGTCATTGAATTAGTAGAACTAATGCTGATGTCCCATTTCACTAAATATCGATATTGGTAACTGACAGTCCACATAGTTCCTTGGCCATTACTTGTAGCATCATATGTGTAGTATGTCAATTGACTCACACTTTGCGAGCAAGAACCCTGATTCAACGATGCACTGCCAATAAATGAGCCGCTAGTAGAGTTGTATCTCTTAATCGTAGGAGTCACAGAAATCGAGGTTGATGTGTAAGTTGCTGAAAGATATTCGTCATCATGTTGAACCACGAATCCTCTGTAAGTTGAAGATGAACTAGAGGTCGAAATAGAATTTAATTTACTAGTTGCTCCAATAAACCCTTGATCACCATTAGCGGCAAAACCGCCTGTGTTGTTAACCACTCCAGTAGATGTCCCGTCAGAAGAGCGATCTAATCCATTGATGTTAATTGCTGGAATTCCTACTATCTCGGCACTTCCATCGCTTACTTCGATATTTGAGCGGTATCCATAATTGAATCCAGGTGGAATTCCACTCCAATAACTACTACCTGCTCCGCCAAAGTCACTATTCGATGTCAGATTACCCCAGTTTGTGGTAGATGCCTCTCCTGAAATATCAAAAGATGCAGATGATACTTCTGCGCCATACGGGAATGTTAGATTCCCTGCAAATGCATCACCTGTCCCTGAAAATGTATGAGTATAGGATGTAGACCCGTCCTCGAATTGAGTTTCAGTAACATCTGCCAATGCCATTGGAGATAGAACTGATAACACAAAAATAGCGGTTAAAAATAGAGACTTATGCATGAGATTGTCACCTTAACCCCTGTTGGGCCTTCGGCCCACGCGCCCTCATCACATTTCAACAATACCCAGACATGTCATTTTTTCTCAAATACAAAAAACGAATAAGTGTGGCGTATATTGGAGGCTAGGCGAGACCTATGGGCTGGTGGCAAAATCAACACGGAAGACAATTAAGAATATCCGGTACGGCAACCTTTGCCTCTGCTCTTTTGACTACAATGTCGGCAGTCCAACTTATGTTTTTACAAGACAATGCAGATTTCCAAGAATATACTGGAACCTCCATTGTATTGATTGTTATTGGTGCTATAGGGTTGGCAGTTTCTGCACCCGCATTCATTAATCTAAATGCAAAAGCAACCTCTCTTCAAGCAATAATGGGATTGAAATCAATTTCAGAATTACGTAAGCAGAGGGCTAACGGCGACGATGCTGCAAATGCTCTTGGAGGGGGACACCAAGAAGCGTGGAATTCCTTCCTTCAAGAGAAGGGATTGAAGAAGCGTTGACGTTTGGGTCGTACTGATGAGCGAGTCTGATCCGATGCGCACCCTCGTTCGCGAGATTGTATTGGCAGCCGGAATGATTAGTCTTCTCGTAATGGCTATGTGGGCTCACACAGGTTCAATGCCTCCATTGGTAGTAGTTGAATCAAATTCGATGCAGCACGATAAGAATGGAGAGGTTGGTACAATTGATGCTGGAGATTTAGTTCTAGTCCACTCACCCGACAGAAACAAAATAATCACTTATGCTGAAGCAACAGATGAAAATTCTCCAGATTACGGATACGAGTCCTTGGGCATGGAAGGAGACGTCATAATTTACGAACGTAATGGGGAGGGTGACAGTACACCTATCATTCATAGGGCATTATTCAAAATCGATGTTGGAGAGACGGCGCCAACCGAAGAGGGAGACTGCTCAGAAGGTATTTTTTGGGATGGGAGTTGTGTTGTCTCATGGTCAGTTCCTGGCACGAATCAAGTTAATGTAGCAAAAATAAATCTGATTTTTGATGGAAATAATACCGGAGAATATCCTTGTAGTGGAGTCGCAGCTCAACATGGTTCGGTCTGGTTCAGTGTTGAAAATTTCACACCATCTAACCCGGGATACATCACATTGGGAGATAATAATGATTGTAATGACGATCAGGGCGTTTTTGAATTTGCTCAAGGGCTATCTTCAATTCATAGTGGAATAATCAAGCCAGTTGAAGAGGACTGGGTAATCGGAATCTCGGGTGCAGAAATACCATGGTTAGGTACTGTGAAATTAATGGTTAGCGGGGGCGATTCCCCCGGTGTAAGTCAGGTGCCTGGTGCTTCATTCTTGTTCTTGATACTGTTTGTAGCTTCAGTTTTGGCAGTTCCAATGCTTGTTGAGCCTGTCCTAAATCGAATTCTACGTAATTCACCTGAGATGATTAAAGCGGAGCGAGAAGAAGCGGTCGCTCTAATTCATTCGAAGGAAGAGGAATAATCAAAATCGTTTGCCGGAAAGTCTGTCATCGGCACTTGTGAGTCTGTTTTCAATCGTTTTGATTTCATCTCTTATCGAAGATAGGTCGGCTTGGTCTAATGTTTTTCGAAGAGTATCTCTCTTTCTTTTCAAATCAGAGATCTGATGTTGCCTACCCTTTGGCAAAGCGTCTTCGCCCTTCATAGACATCAACCACTCTTCCAAAAGCGCAGCAGCCCATTCTGGCGCTCTAACCTTAGCAGCCAGCATTATCTCGTTTGAACGGTGTTTGAACCTAACTAAACCATCTGGCATTCTACGGGTTTGGATTGAGTTCGGCTTCCAATTTGAGAGCCTTACAACTAGTGAACCTTCTTCAATAATTTTACCTGCATGCCACGACAGATCCGAGACTACTACTTTATCGGAAAGTCGGATAAGAGCCTGAACAATATCATCTTCTTCTGCCCACATTGAGAGGTCTACTGCATCTTCTCCGAACTCATGTAAAACCCATGCCCTAACCTCACGAGTGGTTTCGTCCATGACAGTGCCAAGCATAGGACCTTCAAGAACTAAACGACAGGGGGTTGAAGTGTAATCAGTTGCTGGACGGGACATGGGAAGTGGATTTCTCTCGGTCGAGTTTGGTTGGACCGAGGTTTTGCTTTTCATCGCTGCATGGTATTTGCTGCTAAGGTATTGGGAATCTTCGGGCAAATTGGATGAATGGAATGCTTCAAGAGTCTTTTTCGGAATGATTTTGATGGTTAGGACCGATAAAGGTCAAAAATCTCTGGAGATTGTTTCCAAACCTCGTAAATTCTGGAGAGCCTATGGTGAAATCTCGCTATGGGTTTGTTGGGGCGCAATGCTAATTGTCACGATAATGATAATTTTAGCAGTCGTTGCTGCGGTTTTAATGGGAAATCAGGCAGAGGCGAGACCTGTTTCTGAACTTATAGCAATACCGGGACTCAGCCCTATAATTCCACTTGGGTATGGAATATTCGCGTTCGTGGTATGCCTTGTAATACATGAATTCGGACATGGAATACAGGCTAGAGCTCATGGTATGAGAGTGCGAAACTTTGGACTTTTAATGATGGGCCCAATACCATTAGGTGCTTTTGCAGAACCTGAATATTCAGAGATTAGTACCTCTCCAAGAAGGGAGAGGCAAAGGATGTTCGCTGCAGGGCCAGCCACTAATATTTTTGCAGCATTAATTTTGATGGTCATTTTAGGACAGGTTGGAGGACAATTTACCGCAGCTGACCCTGGAGTTCATTCGAGCCAAATCGTTTTGGATTCTGCTGCAGATGATGCTGGACTAGAGGCATGGGATGTCATAATTTCAATAAACGGAACTGAGATTGTAGATGGGAGCGACTTTGCTGATGCGATGGATGATTTATCAGCAGGACAAATTGTTCCCATGGAAGTAATTCGTTATGGAAATGGAACCAATGAAGTGCTTATGGTCAATATGACAGATAAGTACGATTACATGACAGATTTGGGTTATGAGTCTGACACCTTGGAGTCTATGGGAATCGAAAAAGGAGATGCCTTCCTAGGTGTAAACAGCCCTTCGGGCGGAACTGCGGGCGTCGACCGCTTGGCTAGATGGAATGATCCTAATTTTGCAGGTAGTGCTTTTGGATATGCAATTAGCGTACCGGCAAGTGCAGGTACAATCCTCTTTACACCTTTTGAATATCAAGGAGTCGCAATTCATCCAGCCCAGGAAGATATGTTAGATTCCGGTGATGGCTGGTTGGCATCTATACTCGGATTGAGTGGGCTATTGATATTGATGAATCTACTATTTTGGCTGATATGGGTAAACATACTATTGGGATTCACAAATCTGTTCCCAATGATCCCATTCGATGGAGGGCACCTGTTCAAAGACATAGTTCATGGAACGATGTCTGGGTTACGTAATTTGGGTAAGAAAACAGGCCTGTACAAAATCCACCCGTTATGGGTTGAACACGTGACTAGAAAAGCCTCGACCCTGTCTTCATTGCTCCTGTTGCTAGTTATGATTATCCTCATCGGGGGGCCATATTTTGCACTTCTGTGATACGCATTTGCGATGTCTCAGTTTTGTCTTCTTTGGTCATGTCAATATTTTGGATCCTCTTGTCTAGTGATTCCAAAGTCGGACTCGCAGCTCTTCTACAAACAAGTGACAAGAATTGGTGCAATGGCATACCCTGCTCCCAATCGAGGAATTCTTTACCATTACGCGTTAATGGCAGAGGAGGAATCCTCCTAGTCAATATGCCTAGCCTTCCACTCAATTTTCCAACTTCTACGCGGAAAATCCGCCAAGAATCCCCTCTTACTCCTTTCAATCTGTAAGCGTATAGAGGCATCAAATCACACCTCTTACCTTCATAGACCATAGATTGGTATTGATCCCATGTTCTACCCGAGAGATACAACTTTGATTTTTTTGATGTTTTGACTTCAATTGGAAAGCACATGTCTCCTCTTAGTGCTAGTAAATCACCACTGCCTTCCATTCCAGAGCCAGCGGCTCGTACTACCAAGAATGGCCTCTCAACAACCTGCATCGCTTTCGCTTTTGCAACAGGGTCACAAGATCTAGTAACCGCATCGACACCTTTCGGAATTCCGGCTAAAACTGCTCTAAGTTCCCTTTCGTATTGGCTGCCCACAATAAAGAATCATTGTCAAATGCTTTTGATGATATCGTTGTTTACGCGTCATATTGAAGCGTGATTACGCCTACGGCCGTATGTGCGCCGTATAGCAGTTAGGACAGAGGATTTCCGACTCTCCTTTCATTTAATGCGCGAATTAAAAAGAAGAAGTTGTAATTTTGTAATGTTATCTTCTGGTGATCCTTGGGGCGGAGTGTTACTAACCTCTCCAGAAGAAGCAATCGATGGCGAAATACCAGCCATGGAAGAAAACATCGAGATTGCAGTAGAGAGGGCCATACAAGCCTCAAGAGGGTTTGATACACCAGTACAATTGGTATTTGGAATAGATCCAGGTCCCCGGCCAGGACTCGCTTGGCTAGCTGACGGTATCGTAGTTGGAAGCGCCCAGTTAGAGAGCGTGGACATTGTTGCAGACCACGTTATTGCGCTATCCACAGCATTCGCTCATATTCGAATGAGCGTAAAGGTTGGAGACGGAGCGCCTCTAATTCGAGATCGTATTATCAATCAGCTAATCCTTAGAGGAATAGAAACTCTAGAGGTTAGCGAACATCGCACTAGTTCAGGTTCTCGCTCTAAAGCCCACATAAATGCGGCAACCAGAATTGCATTAGTAAGCGGAAATAAAGTAAATCAGATTAGAACACTAAGGCCAACCGACGGCGATTTGAGAGAAGTTCAAAGACAATCCAGGATATTTAGTTCTGGAGAGATTACTATTCCTACCGATTTGGCGCGCCAGGTAGTATGCGGTGAGATTTCTATGGAAGAAGCGATTAAGAGAGCCTAACTCTGTACTTCTCTCTACCCTTGGAATACAATGTGATGACTCCACTTGAGGACACACATATAGCAATAGCATCAGCCAACTGACTGATTGATCTGGCCGCCAAATGGCGCCCACCTTCTCCTGGTTTAGGATTAATTCCGGATGGAACTTGTACATACCTTCCAGCATCACTTGCGATTCCTTTGGAATTGAACAAAATCGCTCCATCCAGCCAAGCAAATTCTGCTAAGGTTTCATGATTATTAGTTTCTATGACACCTTTCTTAGAATCCGAGTGCCCCTTGAATGGGTTCAAGACGAGTGCTGTAGAGTATCTACGTAACTTTGGCACTGAGCCGATTGCAAATAAGGCACCAACAGCGTGACCCTCCCTTCCTCTTCCACCGATATGTCTTGCCAGTTCCATTAGGCGTGCTAGAATCTCTATGTCGATATCGTGCTCTTGAGCCATAATCGCTAGTCTGTTAGATGTGAGACTACTTGCTTCTATCACAATGACACCATCCATTGGCTCCCCTAAGATTGCCAAAATCCGGTCGTTGGATTTGAATCTCCCTTCACCCAGTCCCTGAAGTATAATGTCATGTAAACTGCTGAGAACCGATAATCCCTGGGATGATAATGAATCTTCAAGTAATTCAACTTCGAAATTATCTTCCTTTAGAGATTCAGAAACTTTTGCTGAGGAGGTTAGCGTAACCATCCTGAGTTTAGAGGGTACAACTTCTCTAATCTTCCGAACGGTTCGTGAATTATTGGATAGAATAACTGCTGCTGAAAAACCAGAACGGTCACTTTCAATAGCCGAAGCCACCAAATTTGGCAGATCGACCACATTCTCACCTCAAACCATTGTGGTGTCTGTACCGGGAAGTTGGTCTTCCGACTCCCTGTAGACAGTTCTCATGTTTTTGATGAAATTCTTTTCTTTAACGACGATATTGTACTCTTTAATTCCAGGGTCATCCTTACCATTTAGTATCCCAAGTAAACATTCTAGAGTTAGGCGTGCGCCTTCTCTATGAGGATATGCGAAAACTCCCATGGATAGAGGAGGTGCTACGACTACGCTAACATCTTTCATTTCTTTTAGAGTAGCGAATAGGTTCTGATAAGCAACAGGTAGTAAGTCTCTTCTTGCCTCGTCTTGGTTAGGTCTGCGACAATCAGGGCTAACCACGTGAATGATGTGCTTGAATCTATTTTCTAGATTATATGGCTTTGAAACCACATTGCTAGTCACTGGGCACGGAGGTAGGTTGGATTTACGCTGTTCGACACTTACTTCCCTGCAGAACTCGCGCAACTCTTCTCCTGCTGCATTGTGTATTTGCGCATCGATCCCTTCCCTGCCTGATAGGCGGTTATTAGCGGGCGTAATTACAGCGTCAGCCTCTTGTAAATGGAGGTCGCCACCGATTACGCGAAGGACACCCCAGCGACAAGTACGAGCCATATACAATTCGACCATGTTAGGGCAGGGGGGGCCGACCTTCATATACACATTGTCGAAAACGTTTCAAAAACCTTTTTTTTGGTTGAATTATTCTATCGAAGTGACTTTGAACACCGAACCCTTCCTAGTGATATGTCCACTGCTCAAAAAGCGCTATTTTTAGTTGCGCTTTTTGTATTGGGGGGAATAAATATCCCCTCTGCTAATGAGGGTAGTACGGAACTCGAAAGTTCGTTTTTTGAGGGATTTAGTGTGTCAGGAGACATCTGGAATGAATCGCCACTACGAACAGTTGCAGTAGAGGGCGGTTTCAATCAATCAACTGCCATTGATTATAGTGACGTTGTGGTACTAATCAATAATCAATCTGAGGCTAGTAGAACAATCGGGTGGGCTTTCGTTACAGCTAGAAATATTAGCTCCGACCGAGTATTCATTTTCGATAATTCATCAACGCCTACTGGTGAAACAATCAACAGAAATCAATTTGAAACATATTTTCTTGAACCATTCCGATTGATGCTTTCAGAGTATAATGGAACTGAAATAAACTACCTAGTAACTACTAAGGGAATTCCATTGCGAATAAGTGGAGGAGATAGCAAAGCATCTTTCGATCAAGAAATAGCCCTTGTCGGAGGAAGTTATGATTCTGACATTGGATCTGATTACTGGATTAACCATGGTTATGGTCCATTGGCAGGTAAGGAAATGAAAGTGTTCACAAGAGATGAATACGGATTTTTCCTAGTGACGAGATTGACAGGCTATACAGTTGATACTGCTCTTGAATTGATAGAGAAATCTAACAACTCTTACGGGTCTAGGGGAACTCATGTCCTTGATTTGGCAACGAATAGAAATGAATCAGGATATCAATTCTGGAATGATGATTTGTATGTGGCCAACAGTACACTAAATGGAACTATGAATTTACCAGTATATTTCGATGAAGAAACCGAGTTCATCACCAATATATCCAATGTAATTGGGTATGCTTCATGGGGCAGTAATGATGGAAATTGGAATAAAAATTATCTCGCAAATGGAGGTTTTGACACCACTGATTCCTCTTGGTCTAGTGGTTCAAGATATTGGAATGCAACTTCTCCTTCAGTTTCGAGTGGAGACCAATTTGGTTGGAGTTACCAAACCCAAACAAAGCAAGGCGGTAATGGCGCTCTAGAAGCTCAGATATCATCTGAATGCAATCAGGTGTCAGGTAATATGGTACAGGGTATGTATGCTGAATATTTTGATAATGAAGGAATAAGTTTCAACGCTGCATCAATGCCCGATCTTATTGATCGAGAGCCTGATCACATTCGAATAGAAAGTAGCCTTGCATATTCATCCTCTGGAAGCCCATACCCCGGGCTTGATGACCGATTCAAGAATAACTGGGGGGCCAGGTTCAGTGGTCTAATTGATATCCCAGATTCGGGGAATTGGACATTCTATCTAAACTCCGACGACGGTAGTGAACTATGGATTGACGGAGAAAGCGCGATTCAAAACTATGGGATGCATGGAATGAGGGAGTATTCCGTAACACTCAATTTAACATCTGGTCACCATGATTTCCGAATCGAGTTTTTCCAAGGAGGGGGGCCTCACGGTCTGCGTTTTTCTTGGGAAAGTGATAATGTAAGCAAAACAACAATCCCTTCTTCAGCATTCTATGTTGCCAGCGATTATATTCCTCAACAAGACAACCTTATTCATAACTGGGACTTTGAAGAAGGCACAGGAAACCAGTCTAATGACACGGCGACTAATGGTTCAAACTTCACCTTGAATGGAATGGAATCAACTAATTGGAGAAGTTGTGTTGATGGATATTGTTTGTGGTATGACGGGGTTAATGACTACATTGATGTTGATGTTGACGATTGGCTGGGG